>Ga0078972_1000156_pt1 | contig 276528 bp, 246 predicted proteins | sample YelNatPaOPGAMG01_FD_67568 | JGI IMG/M metagenome (GOLD analysis project Ga0078972, IMG submission 67568) | Hot spring thermophilic microbial communities from Obsidian Pool, Yellowstone National Park, USA - OP-RAMG-01 (SPADES assembly) (version 2) | ecosystem: Environmental > Aquatic > Thermal... | reverse complement strand
GCAGCATTGGCACCACGAGCAGGGCTCCCGCTAGAGCCGTCCAGAGTCTGTGCCGTTTGAGCATGCAGTGTGACTCCTTGAAACTGGACCACCCGCGGGAGGTGTCCGGTCCGGCCGCGGGTGGTCTGCATCACGAGACTAGTTCACTATCTAGTCCAATAAGACTACGCATTATGGTCCAGAGTTCTCTCGCCATTTTTCAGCAATATTGACTAATCATATATACGCAAGTGCAAGCGAAGGAAATTTGCGGAGTCGCAGCTTGCATACAGGCATGGAGTGAAGTAGAGCGGGCACCTCAGTGGCGAGACCGGCGTGGAGATTTCAATGACGTGGGGAAAGGATGCGCGCCATCAGCGCGCGTGACAGGGAACACGCGCGCCGAGAGGAACGGCAAGCGCGATGCGCGGGCGGGTGCCTCGCGTGAATGACTGCCTAGTGCTCTCGCAAGAGCAGCGATCTCATGACGGCCGCATTGCAATGCTCGATGTCGCGCGCGGCGAAAACGAGCGTGAGATCCCCCTCCCGTGCGAGCTGGCGCAGATGCGCGAAAGCGGTGCGCGCTGTTTCCTGCTGCAGCTCCGCTTCATAGCGCGCCTGAAACTCAGGGAATCACTCTCCCTGATGCCCATACCACGCGAGCAGGGCCGCGCTCGGCGCCACTTCGCGTAGCCACTCATCAATATGGGCGCGATCTTTCGCCATTCCGCGCGGCCAGATCCCATCAGCCAGCACACGCCTTCCATCGGCGGGCGATGCTTCCCCATACACGCGCTTGATGGCGAGCAGATGACCAGCTGGCATGCTTATTCCTCCGGCCAGGCCGGTAAGCCGCACGCGCAATCGGACTGCTCCGCATGTGCGAGGGTCGAGATCACGGTTTCCGGCGCTGGCAAAATGCTGGCGTCTCCGCCAGCCCACAGGTCAAGACATTCCAGATAGCGATCAGCAAGATAAAGCCCCCAGTCGCTTCCTTCAACCGCGAGCCAGCGTCGGGCAGCCGAGCCGTCCCGATCCAGCAGGAGACGACATGCGGCTCCCAGAGCCGCCTGGGCCGCGCGCGCCCGTGTCCCTGGATTCCGCGTTACGAGCACCAGCACGGCATCATGCGCGGCCAGCTTGGGCCAGACCGCGCCTACCCGCTCCAGCCAGGCGCCCAAAGCCACATCCGATTCGAGGCCAGGCGCTACGAACAGCAAAACGGGATGCCGCTGCTTGTATTCCCAGAGTGTATGCGATGTTCCGCTCTCGTCCGGCAGTTCCAAAGCCGGCAACAGGTTCCCCGGCCGGGGAAGCGGTCCCGTCGCTGGTAGAGTTGTGTGCATGACATCGCCTGACTGCTGAATAAGGGCTATTTCTCCGTCGCCTGAGCACGCGAGACATGTGCCCAGTATTCCATCAGGTCGGACCTGGAGATAACCGCTTTCAGTCCATCTTCGCCCACCACGGCAACCGCGGTCTGCCCTCCAGCGAGCAGCGTATACGCTTCCCGCAGGGATGCGCTTTCAGCTAGCGTCGGCAGTGGATCGCCCTGCCACTCGCGCACCCGCTGGCCGTTCAGCCGCTCACCACCAGCGAAGCGCTGGAGCAACTGGCTTTCCGTCAGCGAGCCGACGACGCGCCCGTCCGCCACAACCGGCAGCTGTGAAATGCCATAACTGTGGAAGCGCTCAATGGCAAGGGCCACCGGCTCCTCGGGCGCGACGCTAATCAGCAGCGGAACGTTTGGCGCGAGCTGCCGCCGGTACGCCAGCACGTCAGCGAGCGTCGGCTGCGCCGGCTGCTCAGCGAAACCGTTCTCGCGCATCCACGTTTCATCATAAAACTTCGTCAGGTAGCCACGGCCAGTGTCAGGTAGAAGCGCGACGACAATATCATCCGGCCCGAGCCGCTTCGCGTACTCCAGCGCAGCCGCGACGGCCGTGCCACTTGAGCCACCGCAGAAGATCCCTTCCTCACGCGCCAGCCGCCGCGCCATGTGAAAGGACGTCCGGTCATCTACGCGGATCACCTCATCAATAAGGGAGGGGGTCCAGTTGCCGGGATAGTAGTCCATACCGATCCCCTCAACCTTATATGGCCGCAACTCGTCGCCCGAATAGATGGAGCCCGCGGGGTCCGCGCCGACCACTTTGACGTCCGGATTCTGCTCTTTGAGATAGCGCGCCGTGCCAGTGATCGTGCCGGAGGTGCCGATGCCAGCGACAAATGCCGTTACCTTGCCGTCGGTATCGTCCCAGATCTCCGGACCAGTGCTCTTGTAGTGCGCCATCGGATTGGCGGGATTCGCGTACTGGTCCGGCGAGCACGCGCCAGGAATCTCGCGGGCCAGCCGCAGCGCGACGTTATGGTAGTTGTCGGGCGAATCGTGGCCGGCGCTATTGGGGCAGATGACCACCTCGGCACCCAGCGCCCGCAGCAGGCTGCGCTTCTCTTCGGAGACCTTATCCGTCATCACGAAGATGCAGTGATAGCCTTTGATCGCGGCGGCGAGCGCCAGCCCGGTGCCGGTGTTTCCGCTGGTCGGCTCGACGATGGTGCCGCCCGGCTTGAGCGCTCCTGACTTTTCGCATGCCTCAATCAGCCCGACACCAATACGATCTTTGACACTGCCGCCAGGATTGAAGAATTCGACCTTGCCCAGCACCAGCGGACGAACGTCTCGGGCTACGGAATTCAGCCGCACGAGCGGAGTATGGCCGATAGATTCTAGAATGGACGTGTAGTACCGCATATTTCCTCATACGGATCGGACTCAATCGCCGTCATCGCGCTGGCGCACGATGCCATACGCGTCTGTTGTGTCTCGGACGGCGATTCGCTGGCTCGCACCGTTGCGCAGCCGCCGCTGTGAGTGTACCGCGAAACGCGACGACACGAAAGTCTCTCATGCATCTAGCCGTGCCGCGCTATAATGCGGATGCGACGGGCGGCTGTGCATACCACGCGCCTGACCCTGCCTGTGCTAGCTTGCGGAGAATTGACACCCATGCGCTCAACTCTCAAATGGGGCGCACTCATCGGAGTGGCCATCTATATCCTCAGCCGCCTCCTGATTCCGTTCATTTCCAGCATGCTTCTGGGCGGCGGGCCAGCGGACTTGAATCATCCGGCTGTGTTAATGTCGGCCTGCCTGGGCATCTTCCTTGAATTGTTTGCCTTCTCAGCCGCCGGCTACCTGACGGGCCGCGATACCTTGCGGCCGGGGCTGGGTGCCGTAGCGGGCATGGTTGCCATGGCGCTCTATGACATCCTCTCCGCGCTATACACGCCCGGAGGCAACGCCACAACCGTCACATCAGCGGCAACGCACCTTTCCACTGCGGCGCAGTTCATCAGCGCGGTTGTCGCGGGTGCGCTCGTCTTCGGGATCGCCGCGCTGATGGGCTGGTTGGGAGGGCGACCAGGCGCGCAGAAGGCCCGCAAGCGCATGGCTGCGTCCACAGTCTCCGCCACCACGAGCAACGCCTAGCGAAGAGCCTCCGCACCCGCCTCTTCCGGCGTTGCCGCTATCAGAGGGAAACGCAGCTCCGCGACGGTCCACTGCGTCTCATCAGCCATGCTCACAATCGTCCCATCCGGGCGCGTCTGAATGGCTTCCATCAGGGGATTCGTAGATGCCGCGGCCTCCGGTGAGGGCTTCAGATCCGGATTGCCCGTCATAGTGAACATCCGCACCGTGCCGTTCAGATTGGACTGAACGAGACTGCGCACAAGCTGCAGCCCTAATCCCTCAGCTGAGGCAACCGAAAAACCTTCGGGCAGGCCAAGCCCGTCATCCGCGACACGCACGATGAGATAATCATCTTCCCGCGCGCCGCTGATGCGAATCGCGCCGCGGGTGCGTCCTTCGAAGCCGTGCTCAATAGCATTCGCGATCAGTTCATTCAGGATGATCGCCAGCGTTGTTGCCTCTTCACTGGCAACATTGAACGGCGCCGGATTGACGCTGAACCGGATGTGCATCTGCGGTGGGACAAGATTGCTGCCCACAATGCCGCAGATTTTGCGCGCCAGCTCATCCAGCGGCGCCATACCCAGCAGCGAACCGGAAAGCAGATCGTGCGCGGCGGCGATGCCTTGAATGCTATCCACGCTCTCACCAAGGATCTGCTCCACCTCCGGCGATTTCGCCCGGCGCCGCTGCATATTGAGGATCGAGGCCACCTGCTGCAGATTGTTTTTCACGCGGTGGTGCATTTCGCGCAGAAGAATCTCTTTCGTCTTCAAGCCCTGGCGCGTCTGCTCGAAAAGACGCGCGTTCTCCATCGCTATCGCCGCGACGTTCGCGAACGTCACCACAAGCTGCAGCTGATGGGCGCTGAGCATATGGCGCTGGCTGCTGAAAACGCAGAGCGCCCCGAGAGGTCCACGCATCGTCATCAGCGGCGCGCACAAGATGGCGTGCTGGTCATCAATCGCCTCTGGCAACTCGCGCAAAAAGCAGGTCTCGTCGTTACGCATGCAGTCCACCTGCATGCTCGGCTCCGCGGAGCGCACCACTCGCCCGACGCAACAGTCACCAACCCGCACCTCGGCGCTCATCACCCGCTGATCGTCAAATCCGTGGCTCGCGACAGCCCGCAAGCGTTGCGTCGCCGGGTCCAGCTCAAAGAGAATCGAGCGATCTGCCCCGCTGAGCTGGACGGCCTGCTGGACGATGATGCGCAGCACATTATCGAGCACGAGGGTCGATGTCACCAGCGCTGAGACACGGTGGAGCGCGCTCAGCTCATGGACCTTTCTGCGCAACTCCTCATCGGTCTGCTCGTAGAGACGGCCATTCTCGATATTCATCGCCAGTTGGCCCGCCACGATCTCCAGGAAGGTGATTTCTTCTTCCGAAAACACCCGCGGCTCGCGCGTCTGGACGCTGATCACGCCTTCGAGCTTGAGCACGGTGAAATAGATGATCGGAACAGAAAGCAGCCCGCGATACATATCGCCATACATGGCAGCTTCCGGTGCGAAATGAGAATCCGCCGTAACATCAGCGATCATCAGCGGATGCCCGTGTTCGGCCACCCAGCCGCTGTAGCCGCGTCCGAGCCCTTGGGTGACATGCCCCAGCATGCGCGAAGTCTGCCCGCTCACCGCGCGCAACTGGAGCTCGCGGCTGATGTCATCAAACAGATGAATCACACACAGATCTACGCCCATTTCCTCCGCTACAACCTGCGCGGTTGTGTTCAGCGTCTGGTCAAGATCGAGCGTAGAATTCGCCGCGGCGTTGATGCGCTGCAACGCCAGCAGGCGGGTCATCCCCCGTCGTGCCGCCAGCGCATTCTTCTCCGCGTCGCGTGTGCGGACTTCCACGTATGCCTGCGTGGTCACGCCGAGCACCTGCGCGAGCAACAGGTTGAGTTGCTCCAGTGTATCAGCCAGCAAGGCCGGCTCAAGGGTTTCGCGCGCGGCGGCGGCAACCGCCTCGGACCAGCGCTGAATGGACGCGAGATACGCATCGAGAGGTTGCTCTTGCTCCGCGAGACGGCGCGCCTCGCCTACAACGAGAGGAAGAATGCTTTCATCTGTGTCAAGCAATGCGTCGAGCAGGATCAGCTCACCTGAGCGCGGATCAGCAGCGGATATGGAGTTGGCGTCTTCGCGCTCCACGATGTGTTCGCGTAGACGGGATGCGTGCGGCTTCAGTGCCTCAGCGATCTCATGTGCGATCATTTCGTCTCAGACATCCTTCGGACCAGTCCCCCCGTCGCGACGGCGTTCACGGCACATCGCGGCATTATGCGGATTGTATGCGCCCGTCGAAACAGGCGTCAAGCCAGATGACGTAGCTTTCGTCCAGCATGCTCCGTGCCCCTGGCATAGCCAACATGCTCGAGACTATTGCCGCCTGCCAGTGAATCACGTAGAATCAGCCGGTGTAAGCAGGCGCTCGCGGGGAGGTGGCGGATGGGATCCAATGAGACTGGCACACGGATTGGCGTCGTGGCACGCGATACACAGGCGCTGCGCGCCCTGACGCGAGAAACGGCATCCTGGTCGACACGTCTGTACGGATCGCTCAAGGTCGTGGGTGTGCCGCCTGAAACGCATGCGGCGCTCGCGAGCGCTCTGGGCGAGGTCGGGGTTGAGGCGGAGCACTATCTGCATTTCGTCACGGCATTCGTCACCGTCCGGCGGCCTTCGCGCGGCGCTGGCGCCCTCTTCCTCGATAACCTTCTGGCATACGCGCGCCGCATGCCACGGGTGGCAACGACGCTCGAAATCGCGACCCAGAGCTATCTGAGCGCCATCGAGTCGGCTTTTCCGGGCATCCGGCAGACGGGAGCACACGCCGACGTATGGTGGCAAGAGCGCTCGTCCTTCGCGTTGCCCGGAGAGCCGCTCGAGCTGTGCCTGCGCAGATGTGGCTACAGCCTGCGCCATGTGATCGGAACCCATCTCGCTTCAAACGTCGAGGCTATCGCTGAGCAGATGAGCCTGTTTCAACACGCTCTGGTCACGCTGCCACCCGCCGGCATCGCACCCGTCCACACCCTCTACGCCGGACTCAACGAGCTGGCCTCCCAGCTTGGTGGCTATGTCATTCCAAACCATATCGAGGACCAGAGTGTCTCATCCCCCGGTCTTGTCACGAGCATACACCTGCTTCGCCAGCTGGATGCGCGCGAAGGTGCTGATGTGGATGCGGATATCGTCTGGGCGCGGGCACAGTATGCGTTCGTTCGCAGTACCACGCTACAGTCAGCAGGCCTGCCCTGGGCAAACACCGCGCTGCGCGAATGGGCATCGCTGATCTCCGAGCTTGAAGCGATCCGTCAGCGAGCCGTGGACCGACGCTAGGCAGCCAGGATTCCAGTGCACTCTACCACTACTGCACGTTACGTACAGTAGCGAGAGAAGCCGCTCCATCTCTTCTATACAGGCGTAGCGCTGTCATACTACGCAGACGATCATCTCGAATGAGCATTTTCATAAAGTGCATGGTATAATCACCCTCACAGCTTACTGGCGGCTCCTTTCCCCTACTTGCTGGCGGCCAGTGAGACGAGGATGCTCTGGCTTGCTGCCCACGATGATGTGAATGGATGAACAGGTGGCTGAGGAGGAGCACTATGCAGCCAAGCACGAATGCTTCCGGATCGTATCGTTCTGGCGGAACCGGCACCGGCAATATTCCGGATCTCTCCGCATATTCAGATGAGCCACGGTACGACCACGATAAACTGGTTCAACTAGTCGGCGTCCGCGATATGCACATATGGAAGTGGCAGCGGCTCTACGGCATTCCGTTCCCGCCAAGAAATAGCGATCGGGGTGGCCCGCGGCGCTACTCCGAGCGCGATGTCGTAGCGACGATCTGGCTACGCGAGCGGATCATGAACTCCAACGATGTGGTGGCGGACGTCGCCCGTTTCTTTGCGGCGCAACCCCCATCGATTCTTCCTTCTCCGCAGCCAGGGTTTACTACCGGTCCCATTTCACTCGGACCTTTTGGGCAACCGCTCACAGCGCCGCCCTTGCCCAATTCGAATATCCCGCGCGTTCGCGGTGCGAACACCACTCGTCCCTTGTCACAACACACAGGTGAACTGCGGGACGGTTCCGGAGCATTGCGCGTGCCCGAACCGGAGGTATGGGTCAGTCCGGATTCTGGTCACCTCACACAGGTGCCGCCCGCGCCAGACCTGCAGAGAGGCCGCCCAACCGGCTCGTTCGCTGGCGCGAGCGGAAGCTGGCAGATCCAGCCGGGCGCGGCAAGTGGCACTCTCGGGTCATCTGTCGCGGGACAGCGGCAATACGCTTCGTACGCTCATACCAGCGCATCCGACATACGCACGCTGATGCCACAGCTCCTGCGCGCGTTCGCGCGGCTGGAGACTGCCGATGCCAACCGCGTCATCAATGAGGCACAGGAGACGCGGTCGTTCGAGTCCGTCTGTCTTCAGCTTCTGCTGCCCGCCGTGGCGCGCGTGCATGAGCTCTGGGCAGGCGCGCACATGAGCGCGCCAGAGGAACTTTTCGCGCAGAACTACATTCGTGGGGTGCTTGAGGCAAAGTTTTGCGACTCGCGTTCACGCGAGAACGCTCCTGCCGTTTTCGTGGCTTGCGCTCCACGCGAGGTGAACGAGATCGGAGTGCTGGCGCTCAGCGTGTTCTGGCGCCGGGCGGGTCTGCGGGTCATCTATTTTGGCCAGGGCATTAGCGGCGACGAACTGGTGGACGAAGCGATGCACCGCAGACCCGCGGCAGTGGCGCTCTGGCTGACCTCCACGCAGCGCATACGCGCCGTCGCTCGCATTGCAAAGCGAATCAGCCAGATGGACAATCCCCAGCCACTCTTCACCTATGCCGGCCCAATTTTCGTGCGTAATCCTGATTTGCAGCGCAAGATCAGCGGATCCTACCTCGGTGACGACGCCGAGACAGCGACACGTCGTCTGACGGCCCACCTTGGCATCGAGCGAGCATTTTACGTTGGCGAGTAGGCGCTTAGCGAGGCAGGAGCTCATCGCGCATCCCTGCCTCGCGCCGCATTATCTCTTGCCCTGCTCGTTTTCCTCGCCTTCGGGTCGCTCTTCCTGCCCGTAATTCTCTGGCAGTTCACTCTTATGGACGAGTTGCGTGCCCGTCCATACATAGTCTTCAAATCCCTGCGTGGCGGCCAGTTCAGCGCCTTCCGCGGCCTTCGCGGCTTCTTCGGGGCCAGGCTCCGTCTCAGGGACGTTTCGCTCGGCGCCGGGTTGAGTTGGCTGTTTGCCTGGCCTCCCTTCCGCCGAAGCGCCACCAGCTGTTGTCTTGCCCGGCGGCGTGACTCGCGGGATACGCCCGGCGCTGCTGCCCGCGATCGTGTTCGGTGTCGCCTTCACCGTCTGGGCGTGATGCTTGATGAGGTGGGCAACGGTCACGCCATCGCTCTGCTGGAAGCGCAAATACTCAGGCGAAACATCTTTGGCGAGCGCTTTCGCCAGACGCGATTCCGCGACAATCTCAACCGGCCGCACGATACGCCAGACATCGAGTACAGCCGTGGGTCCGCCAATACGGTAGATGAATTGCCCCGTGATGCCGCGTTGCGCAAATGTGCTCGCCGTCTCGCTGAAGATCGCCTTGGCCGCGTCATCACGGAAATAGGGGTCGTTGATAGCCATTGGCTGAAGCGGGAAGAACGCTGGCTCGCCAAGATACACGACGATGACCGTGCGTCCTTCCGCCGAGGTGGCCACGCTCTCCACCACCTGACGGTTATTCGCGGAATCCGCCGAGAGCACAACCAGCACCGAATTGGGAATCCGGTAGAGCGTCGTGAGTGGGAAGACCGGCTTGCGCCCGATCCGCTGCTGATGGCGATAGTTGGCGATTGAGATGCCCACGCCGATGATCGTCAGGCCGCCGCCAAACACCGTCGCGAGCGGCTTGCTGATGAGATTCGTAGACCACGCGACCACAACCAGCACCGTCGTGAGAAAACCCAGGTAATACCGGATATCCGGCCAGATCTTGCGAACGTACGCCCACGCAAGGCCCGCCGTTCTCGCCACCACCGCCATGCCTTCACGGGTGGCATCCTCGATCTCCACGCCCGTGCGAGCACGTCGGCCAAGAGCCTGTGGCTCCGGCTGGTATGCCACTTCCGCGCTGCCGTGCCGCTCGCGCCAGCGCATCACATCCAGTGCGATGCAGGTCAGCGAAAAGGCGCCCAAAAGGCCAAACGCGTACATATCGCCCAGCGTCGTCACATTCCCGCGCACCGCGATGAGCACCAGAATGGGGATGCCGGTCGCGAGCATGATGGAGATATGCGGCGTCTCTCGCCACTTGTTCTGCCGCTCGATGATCGAAGGGAAAAACTGCATGCGCGAGAGCGCGAGAAAGACGTGGTAGGACCCGATAATAGCGGTATTGCTGGCGAAGATCAGCAGAACAGAGGCGGAAATAGCGGTCACCACCTCCAGGCCGCGCCCGCCAAACTGAGCCGCCAGGACAGAGATAAATGTATTGGGGTCAACCGTGGAGATATTGTGCAGCGCGGTCGTCGAGAAGAAGGTGAGCAGCGGGCTGGTGATGCCCACTGTGATGGCCACCAGCGCCAGCGCAATCGAAACCGTGCGACTGCGCGGCGAGCGCATCACGGGAGAGAGCTGTGAGATGCTCTCCAGGCCAGAGAACGCCAGGAATGCGCCAGCATAGCCCGTGATAAGTGTTACGCCATTCAGCTTCACACCGGACTGAAACATCCGGTGGAAGTCGGTCACAACCGAGGAGAGCGGAATCGAAGTGAATATCGCGACGAGAATCGCCATATCCGTAAGGAACGCGACAACCGCGATAGCTGCGCTGACGATCGCGCTTTCCTTGATACCCCACCAGTTCAGCACGCCCAGCAACACCAGAACGACGAGCGTCACCAGCAACAAAACCGCGCTGTTCGCATGTGGGACGAATGCTCCGGCAAAGTACTGCACACCCGAAAGCGAGCTGATCGCCGCTGTCAGGAAATAATCCACCAGAATAAACATGCCGCCAACCGCGCCGGCCCACGGGTTCAGGCCGCGCGCTGAGACCGTCACCACGCCTCCGCCTTCCGGGAAGCGGACGCTAACTTCGGCATATTTGAGCGTGAGCAGGACGAAGACGACCAGCGTCATCGTGACAAAGAGGCCAGCAAGCCCCTGCACCTGCCCATAGAGGATGCCTGGCACGTAATACACCGACGTGCCAATGTCGGCGAAGACTACTGCCCAGCAGAGAAATGCTCCAAGTGATCTGCCACCGTGGCCTTCATGCGATGACGCCGGGGCGGACGGCGCCGCTATAACATCTGATCCCACAGGTGAAATCTATCCCTGCTACTGATCTTCTCGTCAACTTTGAGAGAAGGGTAACGACTCCGGACGCGGGTCCGGCACGTCGCGCGCCACAGCGCTGGCGCGCGCCCGCGAAAGCGGGCGAAATGCCATCACGCCGTGCTCTGCGAAAGTCTCAAAAGCAGGCCGATGATGATGAAATTCGCAATAACAGAACTCCCCCCATAGGCAACAAATGGCAACGGCACACCTGTCAATGGCAGCAGTTTCAGATTGCCTGCCAGAATGACCAGCGTCTGCAATCCAAAGACCGCCGTCAATCCAACTGCCAGTAACTGATTGAAGGAGCCTCGTGCTCCGACCGCAACATGCATACCGCGATAGACGAGCAGCATAAAGAGCGCGATTAGAGCAAGCACACCCGCGAAGCCAAATTCCTCTCCAAACGATGATGCCACAAAGTCCGTAGTACATGCCGGTACTATGCAGGGATGCCCCAGCCCAAAACCCGTTCCCAGGACGCCACCCGTGCCGAAGGCAACCAATCCCTGCACGATCTGATAGCCCGCGCCGGTCGCCTGCCCAAATGCATTCGTCACCAGGCCGACGCGCTCCCTTGCATAGCTAAAAAGATGATAGGCAACAAACGCGCCAAAAACGAAAAGAGCGATCGACGTCACGATGTAGAGCGGGCGCTCACTCGCGACGTACAGCATGGAGAGGAACAGGCCAAATATCAGGATAGCCAGGCCAAGCTCGCGTACGCCGACGAAAATGAGCAGCGCGATGCCAAGCATGGCGAGCAGGGGTCCGAGGTGCTTGAGAGGTGGCAATTTGAATTTCCAGACCTGAAAATGCGCCTCTTTGAGCATCTCACGATTCTCACTGAGATAGCCCGCGAAGAAGATGACCAGGCAGATCTTGAGCAGCTCCGATGGCTGAAACGAAAGGCCGCCCGGACCGATACTCAAGACGTCCCGGCTGGGAGCATTCGTGCTGAAGCTGCGCGCGCGTACCAGCGTAAACGCGACGAGCGCGATGCCGACGGCCGCCCACGTGTACTTGTAATTGCGCACCCAGCGCAGGTCACGTGTAAAGCGAACGGTCAGCACGCAGAGCACCAAACCGGCTATGACCCAGATCAGTTGCCGGATGCCGAGAGACGGGTCACCCAGGCTGGGACCGAGCCGCAGTGCCATGAGCACACCAATACTGCTCAGCGTGCCCGCGATCGGCAGGATCGTCTGATCAGCGTCTGGCGCGATAATGATCAGCGCGATATGCGCGAGCAGAAGAACGGCGATGAGGCCAAGCGCCGGAGTGAACGAATCCAGCGGCGGCAGCGTACCAACTTTATCCTGTGAACCCGAAAGGATCAGCGGCACGCTCAGTAACGTCCACAATCCAACGATCAGAAAGAGCGATGGGAACAGTAATAACCAGAGCTCCGTCCAGCGGTAGGAACGGTGACCAGGCATGTCGAATTCCTCCGGCCTTACGGGGCGGCAAACTTGAAGCGCACGTCACCGACCTGCAATGTCGAGCCGGGCTTCACGGCGACGGGCTGAGTAATCTTGACCTGATCAACCAGCGTGCCGTTGCGACTATTCATATCCTCTACCCAGAGGGTATTTCCTTTATACAGGATGCGCGCATGCTCGGTCGAGATGAAATTGGTCTCCAGCACGATCGTACTGGTCGGTGACCGGCCAATCGTGGTCACCGGCTCAATGGGAATGCGCGAGCCAGGCACGAGCGTCGTCGCGCCGCTATCCACTACGATCAGGTAGCCGATGGCTGGCTTCGCTCGTGTCACCACGCCAGTGCCCATCGTCGCGGCCCGGCGCATATCTCGACGTGAGACGAACACTACCTGCAGCACGATCAGATAGAGCAGAGCGACCAGCGCCACTCGGAGCACGAGCAGGAACGTATAGGGATCACTCATCTGCCGGGGCTACCTCCGCTGGAACACAAACTCGTGGCTTCCGATAGCCACGAGGTCATTATTCTTCAGGGGCACGGGTTGCCGTGTCATGACCCCATTGATTCCTACGCCATTCGTACTCCCCAGATCGTACAGCACGAATTGCCCGCGCTCAAAGCGGATTTCCGCGTGATAGCGCGACACCCGCTTGTCATTGACGACCACCTCATTCGAGAGATGGCGGCCAAGGTGAATGACCGGTTTGTTGATGCGCATTGCCTGGCCGCGCGTCGGGCGGTAGAGCGTCAGCCAGGCGGGCGGGAGTTGATCCGCCACCTGCGGCTGATGCCACGCATCGACCAGCGCCGCGGCCTCCTCTGGCGTCATCGAGCGCGTAACATCTACGCCATCAGCCGCCACATCGGCGCTCATCAGCCGCGCGTCGCGCACTTCGCAGGTAATGCGCGTTTCACCAGTGGTGAGATCGTCATCCTGAATAAATTCGATATACGGACGAGACGGCAACATATAGTTGCGCTCACGAGCAGCCATGATAAGCGAATTTGACAGCTCAGCGCGCAACGAGGTCTCATAGCGATGAAACGCGGTGAAATCGCGCTCACTGAGAAACACGCGATACGCGTTCGGCGCGATATGCCGATCCGGCCCTAGCTGAAGGTGATCTTCCATCGCACGCACGAGTTTCGTAGCGAGTTCGGCCGGCTCCAGCCGCGAGCGAAAGATCTTCCCAAATGAGCCTTCCACAAAACCTTGCATGAAGGACTCAAACCTGCTCAGGACGCTCATAGCGTCGTTCTCCTGTCACAGCTGAGGTGAGTCCATGCCTGGCTCACCGTCCAGCCTGGCCGTTTCATCCTCAATCAGCCGTCGCGCATCCTCTACATCGCGTGCCATTTGTGCTACAAGCGCCTCCACTGTGTCATAGTGGCGCTCTTCACGCAGCCGGCCCACAACATCTACAGTGAGCGTCAATCCGTACAGATCCATTCCGCCATCCAGCAGAAATACTTCCGTCAGTGGCTTCGGATCACCGCCAAACGTGGGGCGAACTCCAATGCTGGCGACACCCGCGTGAAACGCATCGTGCTCTCCGGGCAGATACACCCGCATGGCATAGATCCCGTTCTCCGGCAGAAGCTTGCGCGCGTCCAGGTGGAGATTAGCCGTCGGATACCCAAGCAGGCGGCCACGCTTGTCTCCATGCACGACCTCACCTACGAGTCTATACGGGCGCCCTAGCAACCGCGTTGCGTCTTGCACGCGCCCGCTGCTCACCAGCCGGCGGATGCGGGAACTGCTCACGCGCTCGCCCAGATCCATCACGTTCAATGTCTCCACCGAGAAGCCCCTGCGAGAGCCAGCCTCCCGCAGAAACGCGATATCGCCACTTCGGCTGCGCCCGAACGCAAAATCCTTGCCTTCCACAAAAGCGACTGGCTCACACCAGCGCCCTAGCTCATCAAGAAAGCTATCGGGTTCCGTGGCGGCCAGTTCTGGGGTAAAGGGCAATACGACGGCGACATCCAGCAGGTGTAGACTCGCCAGCAGATCGAGGCGCTCCTCCAGCGTCGTCAGGAGCCTGACATCCGATTCAGAGTGCAACACTGCTTCCGGATGAGGCCAGAACAGCACAGCGACCGCCAGCGCGTGGCGGTCGCGAGCGATCTCAGCGACTCGCGCCATCACCTGCCGGTGGCCGACGTGCACGCCATCGAAAACCCCAACCGCGAGCGCGGCGGGGCCCATCGGCGCGAGTCGTCCTAGATTGTATACTACACGCATAGATTCTCGACTGAGCTCAGCTTTCACGTCCGGTATACTACCACGACGCCCCCGCAGCCGCAATTCGAGCACCTTGTCTACTGCTCGCGCCGTCCCGCTGACATGGCGTGATATGCTGAAAGGAACAGGATGCGCCCAGGAGCGCGAACATCCATGAGGCAAGGGCAGATGACACACCCATCAACAACACACACGCAGCGAACGGAACTCCACGAGCGGTTGCGCCAGCTCGGCCTGCGTGTCACACCTCAGCGGATTTTCGTGCTCGAGGCGCTTGCTTCCAGCGATACCCACATGACGGCAGATGAGATCATGCGCTGGGCATCTACGCGCTACCCCGCCATCAACCTCGCGACGGTATACCGCACGCTCGATCTGCTCACCTCGGTCGGCCTGGTCTCACAGACCGATCTCGGCGGCGGCGCATCCGAATACGAGCTCATGGGCGACAGCATCCATCACCACCTTGTCTGCGAGCGCTGCGGCGCGGTGACGGAAATTGATGATGCGGTCTTCGTGCCCATGCGCGAGCGGCTGCTGCGCGATACAGGCTTTCTCGTCAGCGCGCGCCACATCGGGCTCTTCGGCGTATGCCGGGCGTGCCTCGCCAGCGAGAGATCATCGGCGACTGCGCGCGATGCTCCCCCCGGCACATAGCGCGCATTCCCGCCGCACCCCGCTACGGTCCGCTAACCGGCGCGATCGAGCGACGGCCGCGCCGGTATGGCCCGCAAAACGTCATCAAGGAGCGTCTGCCAGTTCTCGACGCGCACCGTCGCATCGTGCCCGAGGCGATTGTAGGGCGCATCCAGCAGATAGCTGCGGATCCCGGCTGCGCCAAGAGCCTGAGCTGTGGCGAAGTTATCCTCAACGAACGCGCTGCATCCCAGCTTCAGCGCCAGCGGAACCTTGGCCGGCCCGCCTTCGACACAGTGAATGCCCCGCACATATTGACCGACCCCCTGCAAGCGCAGCCAGAGACGAGTCGCATCCCGCACACAGGCAGGCCGCGCGGTGATGACGTGCAGCTCGTAGCCCTGCGCGGCAAGTGTCTGGAGGGCATCTCGCATGCCTGGAATAGGCGCCAGGCGCAGGGTAAACAGCGGGTCCGCGCTCAATTCAGCGCAGAGCGCGGCGGTCTGTTCAGTGGCACGCGGCCACTCGAATGTCCGCAAATCCTCGTAGCGCGACGGAATATGTTTCGGGAATCGCTTTGCCATCTGCTCCCACAGGAGCCGGTCGGAAGCGAGCACGCCGTCGCAATCCAGCCCGATGACGGGAGAGCGGCGAATCGCATCTTCCCGCCTGCGAATCCTTCGCGCGTCGCCAGCTATATCCTGTACAACTACCATACGATCTGTGTTTCAAGCGCACGGTTCGCTGCCGCGCGATATACGCGCGCTCGCCGCACGCATCTCTCCTTCCACATGACAACAACTGCACCGGGATGGTGACACGCCGTTGTGTCACCATAGGTATCCGGCGAGTGACTCACTGGCGGCATGCCAGCAAGCACTTTCTCTACATGCACGGCACGTGCCAGTATTTCAACGCGCGACTCCGCACAAATACCCATCTGTGTGTACGAACGAGATATGCCTCCAGGTTGCGCCTCACGCGAACACACGTTCTCGCGGGCGGGGAACAGCTTGCGCATCCACAGCCGCCGGCTCCTGACGATATCGCGCCTTGCCACAAGCTATCAGGTGTTCGCTAGTCTCAGCAGTCGCTCAGCGTTCAGATGACTGATTTTCTCTCTATCCGCTGGGCTGATCGCGGCATGATCCAGAAAGGCGCGCCCCCGCTCATTGGCGCTGAACGGGTAATCGACCGAAAACAGGATGCGGTCTGCCCCTACCACCTGCAGTGCGAGCAACAGCGGCGGATCGGTGAAGAAGCCACTGGTCGTAATAAAGAAGTGGCGCAGGAAGTATTCCCCCACCGGTCGCTGCAGCCTGGTCGACACAGGCGTGAGCGTGTCATCGATGCGCGCGAGCATATAGGGAATCATTTCGCCCATATGCCCGATGATAAGCTGGAGGGTAGGCAAGCGGTCGAACACGCCAGCCAGGATGAGGCGCAGCGCGTGCAGCCCGGTCTCAGCGTGCCAGCCCCAACCGGACGTCGCAAGAACGTAGCCCACCGCTGGGTCCAGGTCACTGTAATATGCCGCACGCACGGGAGCGGGTGGCGGCGCGGGATGCAGATAGATGGGTACGGCAAGCGCGGCCGCGCGTTCCAGCACCGGCAGAAAGGCCGGATCATCCAGGAACCGTCCGTCCGTCGTCCCGTGAATCATTGCGCCCCGCAAGCCCAGCGAGCGCACAGCGCGTTCCAGTTCATCAGCGGCGGCCTCTGGCTGCGTCATCGGCAGGATCGCAAAGCCGGCAAACCGATCCGGATGAGTGGCGATGGTGGCGGCGAGCTGGTCGTTCGTCCCCCGCGCCAGACGTACCGCCTCTGCCACATCGGTCTGCCCCGCCGCAACAGCGGAGCCAATATTCGAGAGGACCTGCACATCGATGCCGCCCTGATCCATATCCTGCAAGCGTAGGGCCGCAAGATCAGCCAGCTTGGCCTGGCGCTCCGGGGTCATCATTGGCATGGGCTGCGCACCGCTTCCCTGGTTTGCGGCGCCTCGCGTAATCTCTCGATCCGCCTGAGCAAGAAAGTGTTCTTCGATTGCGATGGTGCGCATAGCGCCTCCTGTGTTGCCCCTGCTGTTCGCGCGTGTCCCGCGCGCTGAGTCCTGCGCGCCATGCGACATCGCGCGTGCCAGCGCCAGGGCATGCCGAGCAGCCAAACGCATTATGTCATCTTACGATTGTACCGGCCACGCAGTGAGACCCGGCCTACATCACGAGGTCATCATTCCAGCCGCCAGTAATGAGCAGCAGGAACTGATACATCGCGAAGACCTCCAGCGCGAACGGCAGATAGCCGAGAAAGCCAGGGATCGGCATCTCAAAGAGATGCGGCCAGGAGTTGAAGAACGGCACGGTATAGTACCACTTCGGCAACGCGAAATAGTTCCACATCTCCCAGAAGAAACCGCAGATCAGCGCGGCCAGCGGCACGGTGACAATAAATCGCCAGTCACCACGCAAGAGATGGCCGAAAATAGATTTGCGGCGCGCAAGGTTATTGATGGGATCCAGCAAGAAAATCAGGCACAGCCAGACCAAACCGTAAGCGTACCGGGGGAACAGCGTAGGCAGCGCGATCGCGAGCGCACCAAGACACATGAGAGCCGCCGCCACGCGCCAGGAGAGGCGTCCGCCCACGTCAGTCGCGGGCAGACGCGGGCGCAGCGCCGGAATACTGGCCAGCAGCTCTGCCACCTCCATGACCGCAGGCAGCACGGTGCTAAAATCGAGCGATGAGATCAGAAAATACGCGATTGGTGAGTAAGGCCGGTCGAGTATGTAGTGCCAGTTCTGAACCGGGATGTTAAGCAGCTCGAATGCCCACCAGAGCGGCATGGAACAGAGAAACATCACGATAAACCGCGGCACGCTGCGCTGGATGGGCGATGTCCCCGTGCGGGCCACGTTCAGGCCATCGAGCAGGAGAATGAAGCCAAACCAGAGCGGAAAAAATGTGTAACTCCACGGACCAATGCGTGCCCATGAACTTATCCATGACGCGAGGTTAAGTGCCAGCCCCAGCCACCCATGTAACGGTATCCGCAGGAGAAAAGCCCTGCGGGCTGACGACGCCGTCCGGTCGACTGCCGCCTCCTCTGCCGCGTCTCCGATCATGCGACCCCCAATGCATTTCTAATCGGGCCCACCGCATCCGTCGCCAGACCCGCAAGATACTGACCCGGCATCCCATCTGCCAGTTCCGGCTCAGCCACAAATGCCTGCCCACCGAAAAACAGGGCTGGTGCCGGATTCACATCGCGGCGCAGCTGCAAGCCCACTTCCTTGAGCGCGGAGACATGCGCGCTCATGGTCGCCGAGAGCACCAGGCACGCGGGTCTGGCCGCCGCAATAGTGGTGATCAATCCCGCCGGTTCGACGTTTTGCCCCAGATACGCGACATGAAGACCGGCGCGTCGCAAAAACAGCGCCACCATCAGCGCGCCCAGCTCGTGCAACTCGTGTGGAGCACAGCCCACCAGCACCAGCGGGCCCGACTGCGCGGAAGCGGAACTGCGGAAGAGTGACTCCAACTGCGCGCGAACAAGCGACGCGGCAAAATGCTCCACCGTGGTGCTCGCCTCGCCCTCCGCCCAGAGCCGGCCGAGCTCGACGAGTGTCGGCGTGTAGAGATGCAAACACACATCTTCAACCGAATAGATCGCGTGCGCCTGAGCGATGGTGCGCATGGCAGCCGATTCGTCGAGGCTCGCGAACTGCCGAAGGAGCGTCATCCAGAGGTTTTGCAGCGCGAGATGCTCCGCGGCTGATGGAGCGGGCGGTGGGGCAGTCACTTCCGGAGGAAGCGCCGGAGAAGACCGCAGGCGCGCCTTCCGCTTGCGCGCAGGCTCGAGTGAGCGCAGCAGCGCAATGGCCTGGCTGATGGTCATGCCGCTCTCAACACGCTCGCGCAGCCACGTGACCATTGCGATGTCACGCTCAGAATAGAGCCGGTAATCATTTTCTCCACGCCGGGGCGAGAGGATGCCATATCGCCGTTCCCATGCGCGCAGCGTCGGAGCCGGGACGCCGGTCGTCCGCACGACGGCCTTTGTGTTGAACAGAGGCATATCTGAGTAAGCATCCAGAACGGGTGGCTGAATTCGTGGCTCCCTGCCTGCTATCATGGTCAGCCTCCGTGTTAGTCGCCTATTCTCCTTGCTTGCACGCACAAGCTGCGAGCATACTCATACATTCTAACATCCTTTAACAGTCTGTGTCCCATGTTTGCCCAATGTTTTGCTATTGTGTCATGCGGAAATCCAATGAACGGCTGGCACTCTTGCCCTCAAAAGGCGATTCTCCATGCCATTGATGAGAGTCCGCGGCGGCATTTCTCGCACGATCTTTGCACACGGTGCGTTCACTACGGGCGCGTGTCCAGTGCCGAGGCACCGGAACGCAAATACCGGCTGACAGCGTCGCTGAGCTGTTGCTGATGCGCGGTGAAGAAGTGATCGCTGCCAGGCACGATCTCAAGCGATTTCGGATCGGGCAGGCGCTCAAACCAGTGCTCCAGCGGTTCACGCGGCCCATATTCATCCAGTTCGCCCTGCACGATAAGTTTCGGCTTCGTGCATTCTCGCAGCGCATCGACATCCATCAGCCGGACGGGCACCCCCACGCCGATGATCTGGCGCACGCGCCCATCCGCACACCCCACCGGCAAGCCGACCGCCGAGCCAAACGAGAACCCCGCCAGGCACAGCGGAACGTCGGGAAAGCGCCGTGCCAGCCAGTCTAGCGCCGCGCGGACGTCATCCGCCTCGCCACGTCCTTCAGCGTACGTCCCGGTACTCCGCCCTACGCCGCGAAAATTGAACCGGAGCACAGGCATCCCGGCCTCGCCCAGCGCCTGGGCCACCCGAAACACCACCTTGTTGTGCATTGTTCCACCGTAGAGCGGATGCGGATGACAGACGACGGCTGCCATCGGCGGCGGGACATCCGCGTCTGGCAGCCTCAACAGTGCCTCAAGGCGCCCATGCGAAACTGGAAGATCAAGGGACTCTAGCCGTGCCATGTGTCTGTATCTCCGGGATGACTTGCTCTTGTCGTTGGCGCGTATGCGCTCGGTCATATCCATCATTCCTGCAGTATTGTAGGCCTCGCCCGGCAGGGTCACAATAGCTGGTACCCTTTGCTTGCGCCTCTATAGGTCGCATGTTACACTGCGGTGCGGTCCAGGCCCCATCACGCACCATTTATCCGAGGAGGCGATGCCCAATGTGGAGCGTGTATATCGACACGAACCGAGCGCGCATCGTGAGCACGCGTCTGCTCGGCATGGGCTCGCGCCGCGCGTATTTCAACCCATTCGCGCCCCTGCAAACACGCACGATCGGGAAAACCAACCTGCCTGGCAAACGCTGGGTGCGTGTGCGCAATGTGCTGGCGGGCATCTCCGATGCTGACGTCTCGCTCGTTTACCTGCAGAGTGATCCACGCGTCTCAGCCTCTGCGCTGCCCCGACCTTCGCGTGTGTATCTGGGCACAGAGGTCGTCGGCGAGGTGGTCGCCGTTGGGCCAGAAGTCGAATTCATGCGCGTGGGTGATCGCGTCGCGTATCACCTCGACCGCTGCTGTGTGACGGCGGATATCGAGCCGCTCTGCCGCCATTGTGCCGCCGGCCACTTCGCGCTCTGCGAAAACCGCTATCTTCCCGGTCCGCAGCCCATCGGCGGCGGTTGGAGCGATGAAATGATCGTGCATGAGCGCCAACTCTTTCTCGTGCCGGATAATCTCATCGACGAGCAGGCCGTCCTCTTGCAGCCGACCGCGAAGAGCCTGCATGCCGTGCTCCGGCGCATTCCGCAGCCGGGCGATAGCGTTCTGGTCATCGGCTCACAGACGGCAGGCTTGCTCACGATTCAGGCCGCGCGTGCCCTGGCCCCAAATATCGACATCACCGTCATGCCCGATCAGGCTTTTCAGATCGAAATGGCGACGCGCATGGGCGCAACGCACATCCTCTATCGCGAGGAGGGCACAGCGGGCGCGGCACGGCTGACAGGCGCGCGCCATATCCGCCGCAAGTTCGGCGCGGATGCCCTCGTCGGCGGGTTCGACATTGTCTATGACACGACCGGCACACCGGCCACCTTGCAGCAAGCCTTGCGCTGGACGCGCGCAGGCGGCGCGGTCGTGCTGACGGGCGCCTATGCCAGCCCCATGCAGCTTGATCTCACCGCGCCCTGGCATGACGAAATTTCGATCATCGGCAGCACCGGCTACGGCACGGAGAGCTGGCCCGGCGGAGAAGGTGTCTCACTCTGGAGCGGCAGCAGCGGTGGCCGGGTGGAAACGTTCGCCCTCGCCGCTGAGCTGACCCGCGAGGGAAGGCTCACCCCGCAGCGGCTCATCACGCATCGATTTCCGCTCCGCGAAATTCGTACTGCCGTCGCAACGGCGCACGAAAGCCAGGTGCATCACGCGATCAAAGTGTTGCTCGATATTCAGGCAGTCGCAGCTGCCCGCGCAACCGCCAGCCAGCCGCAAATGCAGAGGGCACAGACCTGAGTCTTGTTCGCTTTCGTGCGCGAGCTAGAGGGCTACATGGGCAGGCTCTGCAAAAACGCAGCGTAGAAGAAGACGACCATTACCGCGAAGAGCAGGCTATCCATCCTGTCCAGCAGGCCGCCATGGCCGGGGAAGATCGTCCCACTATCCTTCACGCCCGTCGCGCGCTTCAGGAATGACTCAGCCAGATCACCAATCGTGGCGGCTACAGAGACCAGAATCCCCAGTGAAACCGCGTCGTACCAGGCTACATGCAGCGAAAGGTGCAGGAAACTGGGAACCGCCATTGTGAACACGAACGCGGCGATGATCGTGAATACCAATCCACCGACGAACCCTTCGCGGGTCTTTCCTGGACTGATGCGCGGGGAGAGCTTCGTCTTGCCAAAGTAATGGCCGGTCAGCAAAGCGAAGGTGTCGTTTGCCCAGACCATAAAGAAGAGGGCCAACAGCCAGGCAAATCCCGTATTATCGGCGCCAGCGTGCGTCCCGCGGAGGAGGAGAAAGAAACCGAGAGGAAAGCCCAGATAGAATGCTGTCGCGATGGTGAGCGCCCACTCGACGATTGCCGTCTCCAGCGAGCGGTGCACAGCCATCACCCAGGCGAATGACGCGATCACCGAGATGCTGATGCCAAGCAGCATGCTCACGACGAGCGCCATCGGCTGCGATGAGTCGTGCCAGAGCATGGAAATGACCAGAAACTCGGCGCTGAGCACACCGGTGAGGATCAGTGGCGGACGCCAGCCCTTCTCGGCATACATCCGATGCAGTTCATGCAGGCTCAGGCCAAGGGCCACCAGAGCGCCCGCGCAGGCGATCCAGCCGCCGAACCACACCAGCGCAATGATGATTGGAATCAGCACAGCGGCGGTAAGCACGCGCTGTCCCAGGCTCTTACGCCAGTTACGGGAGCTGCTCTTATCCACCGGTGCCGAAGATGTGCTCATCATATGCCTGCCTATGGTGCGCCTGGGCCGCTGACCCACGCTACGAACCGGTGTCAGAGACGCATATCGGTCTGCCCTGTACCCAGTCTCCGGCGCCTAATCGCTTGTTATCATATCAGGTACAGTCCAGGCCTGGTTATCGCGCACCTTCGATGACCGGATGCGGGGAGACCACGTTGCGTGATGCGGAAGCAACCTTCTCCAGGGCTACCTGTGAATCCAGCTTGCCAAAGCGACGTTTGCGATGAGCGAACGCATCCAGCGCCTGCACGAAATCGTCATGACCGAAATCCGGCCAGAGCACAGGTGTAGAATAATACTCCGCGTATGCTGCCTGCCAGATCAAATAATTGCTCAGACGCATTTCGCCAGCCGTCCGGATAACCAGATCAGGATCAGGCAGTTCGCGTGTATAGAGGTGCCGCGCGATCAGCTCTTCGGTCACGTCATCCGCTGAGACGCCGGAGGCGATGATCTCACGCACGGCATCCACGATCTCGGCGCGGCCGCCATAATTGAAGCAGACATTGAGCGCGAGCTTGGTATTATTCTGGGTGAGCGTCTCCATATGATGGATGGCATCCTGCACGTCGGGCGTGAGGTCAAAGATACGACCGACGTGTCGCAAACGGACGCCATTCGCGTGCAGACGATCCACGTCCGTTCGGACCGTCTGCCAGAACAGGCGCATCAGCGCGTCGACTTCCTCCTGCGGACGCCCCCAATTTTCCGTCGAAAACGCGTACACCGTCAACATTGGCACATGATAATCGTTGCACAGCTCCACGGTACGCCGCAACGCTTCCACGCCCGCGCTGTGGCCCATTGAACGTGGCATGTGCCGCTGTTTTGCCCATCGCCCGTTCCCATCCATGATAATCGCGATGTGCTGCGGAACGGCCTTCCCGTCAATGGTGCGCAGGCGCGCCAACTCGGCTCGCCGCTCAGATTCCCGAGCGCGCGCTCCGCCATTCACGATGGTGCGCATCGCTACTAGCAGATTCCGGAGTCGTCCATTTGCCATGCGTTTGTTCCCGTTTCCTGTGCTACTGGTCGCTACGGCCCAAATGAGCCGCTAGCCTGCCCTCTTGCCGGGCAGGAAGGTTCACGCGTCAGACCTCGATGATCTCCTGCTCTTTCGCTTGGCCTACCTTATCAACATCCTGAATGTATCTGTCGGTCAGCTTTTGCAGGCGATCAGTGCTGCGCTTGAGTTCGTCAGCGGAAATTTCCTTCTGCTTCTCCTTCTCGCGCAGATGATCGTGCCCATCCCGGCGGCAGTTGCGCACCGCGATCTTGGCTTCGTCTACCTTCTTATGGACCACTTTCACGAGATCGCGACGGCGCTCTTCCGTCAGCGGCGGAATCACGATGCGGATCATCTGGCCGTCGTTGGTGGGGTTCAGCCCCAAATCGCTCTTCTGGATGGCTTTCTCAATATCCGCGAGCGCCTTGCGGTCCCAGGGCGTGATCGTGAGCGTGCGAGCATCTGGCGCGTGGATCGCGGCCATATTCTGCAGTGGTGTCGGCGTGCCATAGTAGTCTACCTGGAGGCGCTCGAGCAGCGTCGGGCTGGCGCGCCCCGTGCGTACCGTGGCCAGATCTCTCTGCAGCGCTTCTATCGCGCCCTTCATCCGGTGCTCAACATCTTTGAAGATGTCGTCTGTTGTGCCCATTGGTGAGTGCTCCTTGCAGCCGCGTCATCGCGACAGATCAGCCAGCTCGTGCCTCGTTCACTCAGCCCAGCGAGGCTCCTCATCCTGCACGTCATGCACGAGCGTGCCACGTCGCTCTCCCCGCGAAATAGACCAGACGCTTCCCGGCTCCATCATGTCAAACACCACGATTGGCGTGTTGTTGTCTTTGCAGAGCGAAAGCGCCGTACTATCCATCACAGCGAGATCCATATTGAGCGCCCGCCTGTAGCTCAGCTCGCTGAACTTGCGCGCTTCGGGGTTGCGCATCGGGTCGTCGCTATAGACGCCATCGACCTTCGTGGCTTTGAGCAACGCCTCGCAATGCAGTTCAACCGCTCGCAGCGCGGCGGCGGTATCCGTCGTAAAATAGGGATTGCCAGTGCCCGCTGCCAGGATGACGATGCGCCCCTTCTCCAGATGGCGAATCGCACGTCTGCGAATGAATGGCTCCGCGACAGACGGCATCTCGATGCCGGTCTGCACGCGCGTCACTAGCCCCGCGTTCTCCAGGGCGTCCTGCAGGGCCAGAGCATTAATTACCGTCGCCAGCATCCCCATATAGTCAGCCTGCGCGCGATCCATGCCAGCAGCAGCCTGCGTCTTGCCGCGCAGGATGTTGCCACCACCGATCACGATGGCCACCTCCACGCCCAGGGCGTGAACGCGCACCAGTTCATCAGCGATATATTGCAGGACGCCGGCATCTATTCCATACCCCTGCTCGCCCATCAACGCTTCTCCGCTGAGCTTGAGCAGTATACGCTTGTACGCGTTCGCCGGCGGCATGTAGACTCCTCACTCGTACGGGAGTAGCCCAGCCATCGCCGATAGACAGCCCGGCCACCGGTACACGCTCCAACACGCGGGAGCGGGCACGCATCGAGGCCGCCACATGGCGACCTCGACCCAATCGTTGATCCAGTTTACTCGCCAAGGGCATAGCGCGTGAAGCGCCGTACCACAATGTTCTCACCGGTCTTGCGGATGACGTCATCCACAAGCTTGGAGATGGTGATCTTATCGTCCTTCACCCACGGCTGCTCCATGAGCACCTGAGCGGAAAGCTGCTTCTTGACCTTGCCTTCGACGATCTGCGCTCGCAGGTTTTCCGGCCGCTTCTGCACTTCAGGATCGTTCATCGCGGCCTCACGCATCGCCTGAAGCGTTTCCTCCGGCACATCCGCGAACGAGACGTACTTGGGATCCGTACCGGCGATCTGCATGACGAGCTCTTTGGCTAGCGTCTTGAATTCATCGCTGCGCGCCACGAAATCCGTGCTGCAGTTCAACTCGAGCAAGACACCCAGATTGCCGCCGTGATGAATATATGAAGTGATCACACCCTGCCGGGTCTCGCGCTCCTGGCTCTTGACCTTCTCGGCGCGCTTCTGCCCATGCTGCTCGAGCGCCTTGATCGCCTCATCAAACGAGCTTGCATCCGTCAGCGCCTTCTTGCAATCCGCGAAGCCGGCGCCAGTTACCTCACGAAGCCGGGCGACATCTTTTGCAGTGAATTCCATTGCGTCTATGTTCTCCTCAGCGGGGCGCCAGCTCGCTCGCGTACCGCCCTCGCGAGACGTCGCGAGCCGGTAGTGCCCTGCCCATTGTTCCCGGCTGCTGTATCGTACCATGATGTCGCAGCACCGAGTATGCACCCGAATGCCACATCGCAGGCACACGAACGCGCGGCACACCGGGCTGCGCCGCGCGTTCCGGCGGACTAACCGCCATGCCAGGATTCGAGACGATACCCGCGAGCCTATTGCTCGCTCGTTGCCGCGCCAGCCGCAGGCGCAACTTCAGCCGCTGCGCTCTGTGTCGTCTCCGGCTCGCTCGCCTCACTCGCCTCACCCGCCGGGGCAGGTTCAGTGGTCTCGGTGGCCTCGACTGCCGCTGTACCAGGCTCAAGTCCAAACTCTTCGAGCGAGACGCTCTCCGCGCCGACTGCGCGCACAGCCTCGCCCTCTTCACGATCCTTCACATGCGCCTCATGCATTCGCCGGCCTTCCATCGCCGCTTCGGCAATTTTGCCGACGAGCAGGCGCACCGAGCGAATAGCGTCGTCGTTCGCGGGAATCGGATAATCGATCTCGTCTGGATCGACATTCGTATCCGCGAGCGCCACGACCGGAATCTCCAGCCGCCGTGCCTCCAGCACTGCCGTGTGCTCTTTCTTCGTATCTACCACGAAGATTGCCCCAGGCAGCCGCCGCATTGTCTTGATGCCGCCGAGTGTCCGTTGCAGGTGCTCCAGCTCTTTCTCCAGGTGCTGGGCTTCCTTCTTCGGCAGTTGCTCGAATTCGCCGCGCTCTTTGCGATCTTCCAGTTCACGCATATAGCGAATGCGCTTCTGGATGGTCTCAAAGTTGGTTAGCATGCCACCAAGCCAGCGCTGGTTGACGTAGAACTGCCCGCTCTCATCCGCGGCCTGCTGGATGGCTTCCTGCGCCTGCTTCTTGGTGCCAACAAAGAGCACAGTGTCGCCATTTGCCACGGTATCTGCTACGAACTTGTATGCCGCGTTGAGATGCGTGACCGTTTGTTGCAGATCGAGGATGTGGATGCCGTTGCGCGCGGTGAAGATGAACCGTTTCATCTTCGGATTCCAGCGCCGTGTCTGATGGCCGAAGTGAACCCCTGCCTCAAGCAGCTGCTTCATGGTCGCTACGTTTGCCACTGGTACCTTTTCCCCTTACTCATACCTCCGTCATCATCGCTCCGGCGCGGGGGCGCCGCGCATCACACGCGGAAAAACGTTCGCCAGGTCCCTGCCAGTCAGATGACGTGTGGAGTCCGGTGTGTATCACTCCTGGAGATGGACACACACCTGAAACAGTATATCATGCCGATGTATGCCTGGCAATCATCCTAAGCGCAGGATGTCGCCTTCGCGGCCATACACAGCCCGCGCACGACATGGAAGATGTCTTGTTATGGCTGCCAGTGGCCGCCATCCCCGGAGCGGCCATGCATGTCTCGCGCCTGACTATCGCCGCGCGTGTTCAAGCCTTTTGCGAACCAAGCACGATCATTCGCGCGATTCGCCGCCAGATTTTCGCCTGATCGAATCTGCGCGTCTCTTTCCGCTCCCTGGCTAGTCGCATCTCGCGATGGTACAATTCCGCAGCGCCCGCGAAACGATTACGCATGCTTCCGGGCAAGGGCGGCGCGAGGAAAGGCGCCGCGCAGAGCGGAATAGATAAGGGGAGAGCCTACGACCACAACCGACCGAACGTTCATCGTGCGCGCGGAAAATCGCCCTGAACGGGTATTTCTCGCCGCGGTGGACTCAGATGAAGCAGATGCGCTTTGGCGAGCGGATGATTCTCTGGCAGAACTTGCCGCTCTGGCAAGTACGGCGGGCGCCGATGTGATCGGATCTCTCGTGCAGCGGCTGCGGACTCCCGACCGGGCCACCTATCTGGGCAAAGGACGTGCTCATGAGCTAGCTCAACTCTGCAAGACGCATAATATCGACCTCATCATCGTGGATGATGAACTCGCGCCGTCTCAGCAGCGCAACCTCGAAGACCTCACCGAGGTGCGTGTCATTGATCGCACGGCATTAATTCTCGATATCTTCGCCCAGCACGCGCATACTCGCGAGGGCCAGCTCCAGGTGGAACTTGCCCAACTCGAATACCGGCTTCCCCGGCTGGCTGGCTTCGGCAGGGCGCTTTCGCGCGTTGGCGGCGGCTCTCGCGGCTCAGGCGGGGGTGGTGTGGCCGGCGCAATTGGTGTGCGCGGCCCCGGCGAGACGAAACTTGAAATCGACAGGCGCCGCATCCGAACGCGAATCGCAGAGCTGCGCCGCGAACTGGAAGCCATCAGGCGGCAGAGGACGGTGCATCGACGGGCGCGAAGCGGAACCATGCCGGTGGTTGCCGTCGTCGGCTACACCAATGCAGGCAAATCCACGCTTTTCAATGCCATCACGTCCGCGGGTGTCCTCGTAGAGAACAAGCTCTTTGCGACACTCGACCCGACGACTCGCCACATCACACTGCCCACTCATCAGGAGATCCTGGTGACGGATACCGTCGGCTTCATCCAGAAGTTGCCCACGAGCCTCGTCGCGGCATTTCGCGCCACACTCGAAGAGGTTGTCGAAGCGGATCTCCTGCTGGAAGTCGTGGACATCACACATCCGAACGCGCTCGAACAAAGCCAGACGGTGGCGGCCGTCCTCGAAGAGCTGGGCGCGGGCGATAAGCCGCGGGTGACGGCGCTCAACAAGATCGACCTGCTGCCAGCCGGCGTTGAAATTGATACGGCGGATTTCCCGAACGCGGAGCTTGTTTCCGCACTGACGGGAGAACACGTGCGCGAACTGCTCACGCGCGTGGGCGACGTGCTCACGAGCATGATGGTGCCTGTGCGGGTGCGGCTACCCTTCGAGCGCGGCGACCTGCTCGATACATTTCATCGGCGCGGCCGGGTCGTCAGCGAGCGTCAAGAGGCTGACGGTATCACCATAGAGGGATTGCTGCCGCAGTCGCTGCGGGGTATGTTCGCGGCGTACCGGCTGGATGGCGGAGCAAGACGTCGAATCAGTCAGCCAGACGGGCATCGGCAGCGCGATGGGCAGAAGACTCCCGCGCCTAGCGCGCGAAGTACTGCACCACGTTCATGATGACCACAGCGCAAACGAGCGCGTTGCAGATCCAGATCGTCGCACGAGCCACGCCGCCGCTGAAGGCGTTCAGGATGACCACACCCGTCGAAACAGCTACCACGACCAGCAGTTTGTACGCGATCAGCGCGCCAAAACCAAATTGAAACAAGAGATGGCTCATCAGCGGGTTGCCTTCGTGAAGCCCGCTCTGCAGGCCAAACCACGTGCTCACGATATCCCCCAGGTTGAGCAGCGCGAAAAGCGCAAGCGCGACAGCCATGGTGCCCTGCCCCATGCCGATCAGCGTCTTGCGGAGAGACTGGCTGGAGGTCTCGACGCGGTAGACCACGAACGGCCGCGCAGCGTGGCGGGAAACTGAGACCCTGCCAGCATCCGCCAGGCGAGAGTCACGATACTCGCGCGCGGCAGGCCGCGGGTACACATTCGTTACCATACTCTTACCATCCTTGCTCAATGCGCCATCACTGATACACTGCGCCTCGGGTTCGCTTCACAGCTCGCCCTGTGCTCCTTCATTACCAATTCGCGTGCCAAATACGCTCACAGAACCACCTCAAGCAGCAGCCAGGCATCCGAGATCCAGCAATTGCCACCGCAGCCCATAGGTGGAACGGTATAATGAAACGACGCGTACAGAAGGGAGCGGGATATGGCAGACCAGCCAGACGAAACATCCGATTTCGGCCGTCAATATGGACCACTGGCAAAAGACGTCTTTCGAGCGATCGCTCGCGAAGCGGCCACCCAGGGAGATGAGCCTTCCGCGCAGGCCCGCATGTATGCTGATATGGGCAAGCCAGAGCATACGCTGGCATTTCTTCTCGAATGCGCGCTTCCAGACGACGAGAAGCGCGTGATCCTCGCGGCAGCCTACCTGAAGCGCGCGGAACACACTGAGGAGCGGGCGCGTGAATTCGATCGCAAATTTCACCGTCCGTTTCCGCTGCTCTATAAGGGTGCCGCTCTAGACCGTGCCACCGCGAGGCGTATCCAGGCAAACCAGACCATCACGCCAGAACACGGCAAAGATATTCCCATTCTGTGAGAAAGTGCGAAACGCCCTGAACGCCTAGGAAGAGGTACGCGGTGAGCGACAAGACGATGAGCGGCACGCATGCCAGCCGCTCTGATGATAAGCGGGTGGCCGCGCGCGCAGCGGTGGCGATGGTCCCCGATGGAGCTATCCTCGGGCTGGGTACAGGCACCACAGCCGAGATCATGCTGGAAGAACTGGCCGAGCGTGTACGCCAGGGGCTGCATGTGACGGGTGTCGCCACATCCGAGCGCACGCGCGTCCAGGCGCGCTCGCTGGGCATTCCGGTAGCTGATCTGAACGACGTGCGCGAACTGACGATGAGCATCGACGGCGCCGATGAAGTGAGCTTGCCGTATCTCGATCTCATCAAGGGGCATGGTGGCGCGCTTCTGCGCGAAAAACTGGTTGCCGCGGCCAGCCGCTACCGGATCATCATCGTCGATGCCTCCAAGCTCGTGATGACCCTCGGTTCGCGCTTCGCGGTGCCCGCTGAGGTAGTGCCGTTTGGCTGGCGGCATACCGCCGCCCGGCTCGAAGCTCTTGGCGCGCGCGTATCGCTCCGGATGACCACCGAATCCGACCCCGCTGAGGCGACGGCGCGTCCTTTCGTCACGGACGGTGGGCACTTCATCCTCGATTGCCGCTTCCCACCTTCCACCGTCGTTACCGAGATCGCCGCGCGCATCAAATCCACCACGGGCGTAGTGGAGCACGGCCTCTTCGCTAACATGACGGACTGCGTGATCGTCGGCGACGCGGGAAAGCCACGCATCTATGACCGGCAGCACTAGCCAGTCGCGTTCGCCTCTTTCAGCGTTCCGTAGATCCAGCCAAGCACCTTCGCGCCAGCGACCGCCCCGAGCACTGGCGCGAGGACGAAGACCGCGACGAAGATCCCCCAGTTGACGGGCAAGCCAAAGAACACGATGATAATCTCCGGGCCAAACGCGCGGGCGGGATTGATCATCGCGGTGGTGGATGGACCTATCTCCATCGTCAGCGCCACCACCATCAGGCCAGCGGCGAGCGAGCTCCATCCCTGGCTCAGGCGCTTATCCCGCGCGCCGGCGGCTTGCGGAAGCATCAGGATGAGCGTGCCTAGCCCCTCACCCACGAGCGCCTGAAAAAACGTCGTATTCGATGAAATAATCGGCCCGCCGAGCTGACCGATTGTCGCGGCAGGGCGGCCATAGATCAGCAGGATGGTCGCCGCTCCGGCTACTGCCCCGGCAGCCTGCGCCCCCAGTTGAGCGGGCACTCTGCGCCATGAATATTTGCCCACCGACGCCAGCCCCACGGTTACCGCGGGATTGAGATGGACACCCGAAAGATCAGTCGATACGATGCCGGCCACGAACAGCGTCAGGCCATGCACGATGCCGATGAACAGCCATGCGGCACTTGAAAGCGTCTGCTCGGAAGCGGATGCATGCACACGCAGGAATGCGATGGCTCCGCCAGCCGCCAGCACATAGAGAAACATCGCCGAAGCCTCGGCGACGAGCTGGCGAGGCATACTGCGCCGGATTCGCGCGCGATCACGCGGCTGCCCATCCTGAATGCTTCCCTGCTGCGTTTCCTGCATGGTCCCTTCCGTTATTGCTTTGCGACCTCTCGGGGCACGACGTACCGATATCCCAGCGCGGCCACGATACCACCCACGAGCGGGCCCACCAGGTAGACAGCAGCGAAGATGCCCCACTGCACTGGCACACCGGCCGTCCAGAGTACGAGATCGGGAGCGAACGCCCGGGCGGGGTTGACCATCGCGCGCGTGCTGGGCCACATAAAGAGATTGATGGATGCCAGCGCCAGCCCGATCGTCAAACCCGCCCATCCTTCCGGCGCGGCGGCGTCCACCATTGTCGTAATCATCACGACCACCAGAATGCCCGTGCCCAGCGCCTCAATGGCGGCGCCCTGCACCGTGCTGACGTTGCTGAGCATGGGAGCATCCAGGCGGGGCGCGCCAAGCGCCACATTCCCAAACAGCGCAATGATCAGCAGAACACCCAGCAAGGCTCCCACGATCTGTGCGCCGATGTATCCCGCGGCATCTCGTGGGGAAAGCTGTCTGATCGTGACGAAACTCAGCGTCACGGCCGGATTGACATGCGCGCCGGAGATCGAGCCAAAGACGATGACGAGACCAAAGCGGGTCAGTCCCGCGGCCAAACCCACGATGAGCAGATCAACCACAAATGTTGTCTGGCCGGACGTATGGCTGAGCAGCGCGACGGAAACGGCTGCGCCATTCGCCACGAACAGGAGGATGCAGGTACCGATCAATTCCGCCAGGCATCGCACACCTAAGGATGGCTTGGCGGTCACCAGGGCACACTCCTTTGGTCTCTGACGCGTTACGAGGCATCTACTTCACCTGACGTGGTGCTCGCAACCCGTGTGCCGTAATGAGCGCCAGGCCGCTGCCGGGCGAGACTCACGCGGTGGCCGGCGCCGCGCCCGTCAGCTCAGCTTCGGCGGTCGCGCGCGGCACGCGAATCGTGACGGCGGTTCCCTCCCCAGGCACGCTCTTCACCGCCAGCCCTCCGCCAACAAGCGCAACGAGCGCGCCATGTGTCAGCAGCCCCGTATGCGTGCCGCCACGTGCAGAGACGCCGGGGAACGACGCTTCAGGATCAGTTGGACCGCGTCCGTCACGTGCTCCACGCAGCGTCTCGGATTCCAGCCCTACCCCATTATCTTCGACTTTGACCGTCACCCAGTCGCTATCCGTGGAGAGCGAGACACGCAAGGCAAGATGCCGGTGCAAATCGTCGCCGCGCGCGTGACGTCCCGCGTTGCGGACGGCCTCGAGCGTCGCGCCGAGCAGGAGATCAGCGGTGATAGGCGCGAGTTGATCGGCGATGGCGCAATCATCCGCGCTTCCGTTCCATTCCAGCTCATCAAACGTGCCGCGAAACTCGCCATCCAGCGAGGTACGCAGCGCACCCGCGAACCCTTGCTGCACGCGGCGTGGATTGACCGCTGGAGCCGCGCGCATGAGCGCGGCCAGATCGTGATGTACGTGGCCAAGCTCGCTCACTACCTCACCCAGCGGCTCAGCCATTCCATCCGTCTGAATCAGCCCATCCTGGCGGGCGACTCGCCCACGCAGTGATTCGAGACGCAACATGGCCAGATGCAAGCGCGGCAAGACGTCGTCATGCAAGACACGCCGCGGCAAGGCGGCGCTCAGTTCGGCCTCCAGCCCGCGCCGCCGCGCGAGTGAGGCAATGGCCTGTGCCGCCGCGAATTCACCGACCGCGTCGAGAATGCGCTGGCCACAGGCACGCGCGATCTCCAGATCCGCCGAGGTATAGCCCGCGCCGTCGCTCCGCGGCCCGAGCGCCATACGCGCAACCACGCCGCGCTCATCCATCACCGGCAACACCCACCCACGCGCGGACTGCGAATCGCCAGTCGCAAGCGACTCATCCGTGTACGCAAACGTGCGGTGAAGACGACCAGCCGAGATCGTCAGCCGCCCCCACGAGACCGCCAGCACATCTCGACACAGGCTCGTGAAGAGCGCCTCGACATCGCGCTCCACTTCTGCGGGATGCGTCGAAAGCCAACCTGTGTGGCCAGACGTCAGGCTGGTGACAAACGGGCGCATCTGCGCGAGGAAGCGATCATGCTCACCATAGGATTGCCACGTGAAGAGCGCAAACGTGATCGTGACGAATGCCACTAGCACCAGCACATCGCCCAGTGCAACCGGCTGTGCGGCCACCATTGCCACCGCGACACACGCCAGCGCCGCGGCGACGACGGTCGTCACACGCCAATGGCTGAGATAGCCGCGCTGCGGCAGCCGCCGCTCAATCAGAATGCCCTGCCGCACGACAGCCAAACCGACAAGCAAGCCAAGGCCCGCCAGCGCCACCTGCACGCATAGATCCGCTGCCACGAGAATGAGTGGCACGTGCCCCGCTGGGGTAGCCGGCACTCCCAGGCGAAAGCCGGTGGAGACAGTGCGCAGCAGCGCCTCGTGCTCCGCGAGCGAAGAGAAGATGCCGATAAACGCCACAACCGCGCCCGCGCCCATCATGCAGAGCGATGCGCCAAGCAGCGCCTTGCGCGCTTTGCTCCAGGCATCCGCGGCGTCCCAGAGGAGCGCGGATTCGCCAGTGACGCTGCGGCGCGCCACGCTGGAGGTGGGGTCCAGACGGCGCTGAGCGAGCAGCGCGATCCACGGCAGCGCCGCGCATGCCGCGATATAGGTGATATACAACGCGCCCAGCGCGGGCAACGCGGGAGACGTATCAGGAGGAAGCGAAGGCGAAGTCCCCTGCGAGCTGAGTGACGCACCCAGAATCCGGATGAAATCGCCGTAACGGCCAATGACGTTCCAGTTCGCCAGCGCGAGCAATGCCGCGCCCGCGCCTGGAGCCGCGACGGCCAGCAACGCGGGAATGCGCCAGCGGCGCCATGTACCGGCCAGCCCAGCGTAATGTAGACCCGTCGCCGCCCAGAAAAGGGGAGTCGCGAAGCCTGGAACCCACGCGAGGTGCCACCAGAAATCCGCTTCGGTAGAGCCATCTGGTACGCCAGCGCCGACGAGCGCGCCGTGGCACAGAAAGAAGAGCGCGCCCAGCAGCAGTCCTGCCGCGCCAAACCACGTCACGCGGCTCCGGCGAGTTCCCAGCAGCAGCACCATCACGCCCAGCCAGAGATACGTCGTCAGGCTGAAGACGGAAAGGCCGATTGCCATGAGTGCCAGGATGGGCTGCAAAGCAGTATCCATTACACGCGCCCCTCACCTGAAACCGGATCGAAGAGTGGACTCCACCCGCCACGGCGATCTGGAACAAGCGCCTTGCCCTCTTCATCCCAGATGATGGGTCTATCAAGCATATATATGAGCGCCGCTCGCGCACGCGCGACTTTCTCATCGGTCGTGCTCTCGCTCAGCCGCCATGCGTCATAGATGCGTCCGTTCGTCCGGCTCACGGCTCGCGCATCGCGCAAGCCAAGCCGCGCGGCGATCTGTTCATTCGTCATGCCCTGCGCGAGTAGCTCCGCGACGAGCAGCTCATTTGGCTCCAGCAGGGTGCGCGGCGAGGTCGCGTCACGCTCGCGCACCTCATCCACGCGATCTTCGATCTCCGGATCGATGAAGCTGCGACCAGCCACGGCATCGCGCAGCAATGGGATCAGCATCGACGGCAGCAAATAGTTGCTCTTGCGAACATATGCATAGTGACTCAGGATGCCCGCAGCACGAAACTCCCGAAAGTAGCTGTCGTCATCCTGAATCGAGTAAAAGACCACGGGGAATCGGGGCCGCTCGCGCCGGATGGCCACGGCAGCGCCTACGCCGCTCTTGGCGGTTGGCCCGGCTTCCGGATCGCGCAGCTCGACATCCATCAGTGCGACCTCCGGCCCTGAGGCATCGTTCGCCGCCGCCTCGATAGCGGCTATCGCGGCGCGCGCTGTTGCCGCCTCAGCCACCACCTTCACTTCTCCGGTCGCTTCCAGGCCTTCACGCAGGGCCTGTCGCACGGGCTTATGGTCCTCAACGAGCAGCAGCCTGATCACCGCGACCTCCCACGACTGCGTCACAGGTATTCATCGTCCGCGTATTCAGCCTATTATGTGTACACACATGACCCATCGTCCAGTGCTCGCCACAGAGTGGCAAGTGTGGTAACCTTAACAATACGAATACGTGTAGATTATCTTCCTGTTAGCCTGGCACAATTCCGACATGGTCGCTGGCGGTACGGAACGAATCATGCGTGTATCGCCGCAGAGGCGTCCCCCGAATAGATCAGGAGGCGTACATATACTATGGGTCTTGAAGCTTTGGTGCCACTACTCATTGTTGTCGCGTTCTGGGCCGCGGCGTTCTGCTTCGCGTTTCTGGCGTTCCGCCGCTGGATGCAGGCGCCCGCGAGCGAAGAAGACCTGGAACACGCCGAGCCAGCAGGATTTAGCGATCCCGCGCATACCGCCGCTCACTAGCTACGCAGGCGTGCGATTGCGCGCCCGCTGCGGTTTTCCGCGAGCGAGCGCGTAAACGCGAGCAGCCGCATTGCCGTCGAAGGGGCGTATCACGGGCTCCATCCACGTCCTGGGGCAAGGAATACGTTCATGGCTGTTATACGCAAAACACCCGACCAGATTGCGCGCTTGCGCGATGCTGGCCGAATTGTCGCTGAAACCTACGACTATCTTCAACCATACATCGTGCCAGGTATCTCCACTGCCGAGCTAGACCGCCTCGCGGAAGAGTTCATCCGCAAGCGGGGCGCGCGACCCATGTATAAGGGCTTCGGCGCGCTCGTCGACCGGCGGGGGCGTGTCTTGCGGCCGCCATTTCCCGCAACGATCTGCGCGAGCGTGAATGACGTCATCTGTCATGGGATCCCCAGCTCGAAAGAAGTGCTCAAAGATGGCGATATCATTGGCATTGATATTGGCGCCATGTATCGCGGCTGGATTGGCGATTCCTGCCGGACCTATACCGTCGGACGGGTCGATGCCTCATCACAAAAACTCGTGGATGTCAGTTATCGCTGCCTTGAGCTGGGCATCGAGCAGGCGCGGCCCGGCAACCATCTAGGCGATATCGGCGCCGCCATCCAGACGTATTGCGAGTCGCAGGGCTTCTCGACCGTGCGCGAGCTAGCGGGTCATGGCGTCGGGCGTGAGTTGTGGGAAGAGCCAAATGTCATGCACTTCGGCAAACCAGGCACGGGCCTGGAGATTACGCCGGGAATGGTCTTCACCATCGAGCCGATGATTAACGCGGGCAAGCCGGGCATCCGCACGATGCCCGACCAGTGGACCATCCGGACAGAGGATGGCTCACGCTCGGCCCAGTTCGAACATACGCTGGTCATCACGGAAGAAGGCCCCGAGCTGCTCACCATCGCATAACGCGAGACAGGACATCCGCATGTCGTTTCCTCGTGGCTCGTACCGCTTGACCGCGCTACTCGTGGTGCTGATCGTGGGGTTGCTGGTCTATGGCATCGCGCAGGGAAATCCATATGCGTATATCATGGCGGGCGTCCTGTTCGTATTCGGCGCGCTGCCAGCCCTGCTCATCGTGGGGCTGAACCGCCGCCACCAATCCACCGCAGCTCCGAGCCAACCGATGACTGACGAGGACGATCAACAGGCACTGCTCAACGGCCACCACCCATAGCACGCGGCGAGTTCTTCGCCACCGGCGACTGGCTCGTCTGTAGAAGCATGAAAGTCTTGACAGTACGCCATCCTCAGCCGGTATCATCCGACTGTTGACAGTGCCGTCGCATGGACCGGAATGAACCGGCATCAATATTTCAGCGCGGCTAGCTCACCCCAAAGCGCACTGCCTCTGGTTCGAGGATGAGCCCGCGCACAAGGAAAGGCACAGATGCGGCTCAGTTACAAGTGGAAGGCCACACTAGTTGTTGCGCTTGGCCTGTTCATGGCGGTACTGGATAATACAATCGTAAGCGTCGCGCTGCCGCAAATGGCAGACGCATTTCATACGAGCTTTGAAACAATAACCTGGGTTGCTACTGCATACTTTCTCGCGCAGGCCGCTGTCATACCGGTGATTGGCTACCTGAGCGACCGTGTCGGCACGAAAGCGGTCTTCATTGTCGCGCTCGCGCTCTTCACCCTCGGTTCCGGACTCTGCGCGCTGGCTCCCTCCGAAAAGATGCTTATCGCGTTCCGCGTGCTGCAGGGCGTTGGCGGCGGAGCGCTCTTTCCGATGGCGTTCGCGATTGTCTTCCGCGTGTTCCCGCCTGAGGAGCGCGGACCGGCGTCGGCTGTCGTGGGTGTTCCGGTGCTGCTGGCGCCCGCATTCGGCCCGACCATTGGCGGCTACCTGACCACAACGTTCGACTGGAGCGCCATCTTCACGGTCAACGTCCCCATCGGCGTGGTCGCGCTCATTCTGGCCTCGGTGATCCTGCATGGGCGCCACCAGGAGCAGGTGGAGGCGGCGACACGCGGGCAACGCTTCGATGTGCTCGGCCTGGCACTTTCGATGGCTGGCTTCACCGCGCTCGTCTATGGCATCACCGATGCCGGGCAGTACGGGTGGAGCGATACCACCGTCGTGCGCTTCCTGATCGCGGGCGCCGCTCTGCTGATCGCGTTTGTGGTCGTGGAGCTGCGCGTAAGCGATCCAGTGATCGACCTGCGCCTTTTCGCGAACTATACGTTCACGATGGCAAATCTCGTCACCTGGTCACTGAGCGCGTTCCTCTTCGGGAGTCTCTTTCTGCTGCCCTTCTTCTTCGAGAATGTGCAGGGCAGGACAGCACTCACCGCGGGCGAGATTCTGATTTCACAGGGGCTGGCGGCAGCCGTCGGTACCATCATCGCCGGTCGTCTCTACAATCGGGTCGGCCCGCGCTGGCTGACTACTGCCGGACTCATCGCGGTCACGGCGGGCACGTTCGGCTTTACCAGCCTGACGATTGGATCGACTGCCGCGTCTGTGCAAATCTGGCTCATCCTGCGCGGGCTCGGTCTGGGCCTGAGCAATACGCCGCTGCAAACGCTCGTGCTCTCAGTCGTGAGTAACCGGGCAATGGCGCGCGCCTCCTCGCTCGTGACAGTCACGCGGCAGGTATTCGGCGCCGTCGGCGTCTCAGCCCTGACGACCTATCTGACGCAGCGCACTGCCGCGCACGCGCCGTCCGTCACTCACACCTTCACGTCAACCATCCTGCCGAAGGCGCAAGCGGCATGCGTCGCCACAGCCGGGCAAAACGTCGCGGCGATCAAGACGTGCGTGCAGCAGGCCGCGCAAAGATACATTGTGCCGCACGCGGCTGTCCTTGGCCTGAACGATACGTTCACGATGGTCATGATCGGATGTGGCGTCACCGTCGTCCTTGCGCTGATCGTCGGACGCGATCCAGCCGTCGAAGCGATCAAGCGCGCGCGGGCGCGTGGCGAAGAAGTGAATCCCCAGCCGGTAGTCATTGGGGAATAGCGAAGTCACGCCGGGCGATGAGTGAATCCGCGTAACACATCAATGCGCGTTACCGCGACCGGTAACGCGCACATCTGGCAGGCAGGAAATGCGTACATCGAGCTGATGGCCTACCGCGCACCCGCCCGCTCTAGTGTGTGGAGGAGGCTACGCCTGGCCTTTGGGCGTATGCGCATGCACAAACGTCAGCACGCGCTGCCAGGAGTCCGCGGATTCTTTGCTAAACTCCTCCTGCTTGCGGTCGAAGAAGCTGTGCGGCGCGCCAGGATAGACGACGAATTCGTGCTGCACATTCGCCTGCGCCAGAGCCTCATCGAACTGCTTGATCGCACTCTCCGGAATGGCCTGATCCGCGCCGCCAAACAGGCCAAGCACCGGGCACTCATAGTCGCGAACGCGATCAATCGGCGCGGGCTTGCCCCAGCGCAGCGTCCCGACGGGTATGCCATAGAAGCCGATAACCCCAGACAGGCCATGTCCGTAGGATGCCTGCAGGAACGACACAGCGCCACCGAAGCAGAAACCCACCGTAAAGATGGCGCGTGGCGGCGTGTCGCTGGAGCGCAATAGCTGCACAGCCGCGCCAACATCCGCCGTGAGCTGCTCAATCTTCGTTTGCGCGACGTGCGACATGAAATCGAATGACTCATCACGCTCGCCCAATCCGGCGGTACGACCGAAGTAGTCAATCGCGACGGCATCCACGCCCACGCTGGCAAACCGGTTGGCAAGCTCCGTGTAAAAGCCAAAGAGACCGCGCACGTCCGGAAGAATGACGATCCCGGCTCCAGTCGGCTGCTGTGGGCGGGCACGATACGCGCGGAACTGCGCGCCATCAGCCGACTTCAGCACGAGATCTTCGCCAGCGCCCGCTGCCTGCGCGGCAAAGGTTGGCGGCAGATCGGGCGGCGTCGCGTCATACGCGAAGCACATCAGCGCTTCATCCTTTCACAAATGGCAACACACATACATGGGGTCCATTGCGGGACTGCTCCATACGGAGTATATGATAGCGGCGCGCGGCTACTGAACGCCCATACGCGAAGTGATGTGCCGGATCTGCGCGACGTCTCACGCCAGGCCAAGCAGCGCCACCAGCCGCGTCGTCGAGTAGTTCTCGATGCGTGGCGTCACCACGCGCACCTCGACGTCAATCGACGCCATCGCCCGGCGTTTCGCCTCCAGGAAGGGATCATCAGCCGTCACAGCAAGAAATCGCGGGTGCAGCGGATGCAGCAATTCCGCGTAGTACTCGGGATCCACACGCGAGCCAGTGATCACAAACGCCCGATCCACCACTCGCAGCGCGCCGATTATCGCTTCCCGGTCCTCCTGTGCCTGAATGGGCCGGCTGGGACCTTTCCACAACCTGACACGCTCGTCGCCCTCAACACCTACCACCAACTGCGAGCCAAGGCGACGGGCCGCTTCCAGAAAGCGGAGATGCCCGATATGCAGCAAATCAAATACACCGGTGGCCACTACGAGGCCATCCTGCCCGGCACTCTGGGTCGTATCGCGTTCCTCCATGCCTCCGCCGTTCTTCATAGGTAAACCAAGCGGATACAGCCATGCCATATCCGCTTGCGAGACTCTGCTCTATTATACGTGGCTCGCCGTGCCGCGCTAGGGGAGTCGCGCCACGTTCACCCGGATGAACCCGCTGGAGGGCCACTTCCAGCCAAGACGGTGATCGAGCGCGGGACTCAGGTCGATCCCGGCCTGGTTGAGCACCGGCGCGTTCACGCTGCCAGAGCGCAGCCAGTCGCCAGCGTTTCCGTTATAGCCGGCGAAGCTCGCGGCACACGCCACGCCGTCATTGTTGCGCGATGCGGCGGCGGCTTCCGGACAGTATTGCGGCAGTGATTGCGGCCAGGCGGTCGCGTCCGCGAAGGTGCCCGTCGGCGCGTATGCGACTGGCTGGAAGAACGGCAGCGCGATGTGCTGGTAGAGCAAATAATAGGCGGTGCGCCGGTAGTTCCGGGCGCCGGGGCAAATCCCATCCACCGCGGCATTCTGGAGAGAATCAGCGCTCACGAGCGTGCTCGCGACAGGACATCCGGGCGGAAGCGTCGCCGTCGCATTCGTCGGATCCCACCAGTTGTCATCCTCGTTCCACGGGCCAACATCTTTGATCGGGACGCCGCGGGCAACGACCTTGCCCTGAGACGTCCCGATGTCCACCGTGTACGGCGCGCCCTGTGTCTTCCTGGCGGGCGTGTAGTAGGGGCGGTAGAGCGTGGGAATCAGATTGGCTTCGCCAAGGTCGGCGAATTTCAGATAGGCGTCGGGCAGGGCGACGTAGGATGACGAGTCGCCCGGTATGGAGAAGGATGTCGCGTAGACCATCACATACATCTGACCGGTGCGCGCATCCACCTGCAGCGCATCGGGCTTGAGACCGTGGGCACTGAGCCACGACACGCTCGATGCTTGCTGATACGCTGTTGTCGTCGCGGCCAGCAACTGCCGGTAGTGGTTGCCGGCAACACGCCCCAGCGCAGCCCGCAACGAAGAAACGACAGCAAGCTGACCCGCATAGTTCGCGGACACGCCCTGGCGCCCGAGCGTGGCGGGATCGCGCCGCATCATATCCAGCCACGCGGTACGAACGAGAGACGTTACCTCCCGCATCTGCGCATCCGTCAAGTGCGCGTCACGCTCGGCCTGCGCGACGACCTCATTTATCGCCGCATTTCCGCTGGCATAGACATATACCACTTGCTGGAACCACCAGCCATTCGAGCGCCAGACGGATTGCGCGCGCTGCGCGGAAAGGCGCTCATTGGCACGCTCCGCCTCAGACCGCGCAGGCGCGGCTTGAACCGGAACAACAGACACCACGAACACAGCGCCAAGACCAAGCGCACAGGCGAATTGCGTCAGGCGCCTGCTCCAACTTTCACGCATGCTTCAGACCTCCCTTCAGGCAAGCGAGGCTGCGCGCAGGTGATATACCAGGGAGCAGGTGATCGAGGAAAAACCGGCAACAAACTTGCGCGCCCCGTAACGTGCGGGTGCCATGTGAGGTCCGGAGCCTGTGGTATAATCAGGCGCAATGACCCGGAAGCACCGCGTCCAGAACATGTTTCGCGCATCGCCTGCGCCGCAACAGGATAGAACAGCATGGCAGAAATCCGTCGCCGAATCGCCATTCTCGGCAGCACCGGGTCTATCGGACGGCAGACACTTGACGTCGTTCGCGCCTACCCAGACCGCTTTGAGGTGGTCGCGCTAGCAGCCCACACTAACGTCGCGCTGCTTGCGGAGCAGGCGCATGAATTCCGTCCGCGACTTGTTGCCTGCACGAGTGATGATCCGGGCACGGTGGCACAACTCGACGCAGCACTGCCACAAGCGGCACGCGGACCAGATGCTCTCACAGCCGCCGCCACTCATCCACAGGCCGAAGTCGTCGTCGCCGCCACATCTGGTCTGGTTGGCGTGCGCCCCGTGCTGGCAGCCATCGCGGAAGGCAAGACGATTGCCCTGGCGAATAAAGAGACGCTGGTCATGGCCGGGCATCTGGTCATGCCAGCCGCGCGCAAGGCAGGCGTCGCGATCTATCCGGTCGATAGTGAGCACAGCGCCATCTGGCAATGCCTGCACGGCGAGCCGCAGAGCGCGATCCGCCGCCTGCTGCTGACCGCTTCTGGAGGTCCATTCCGGCATGCCTCAGCGGCGGATATGGAGCGCGTGACCGTCCAGCAGGCGCTGGCACACCCCACCTGGAATATGGGACCCAAGGTAACGGTTGATTCCGCCACGCTCATGAATAAAGGTCTGGAAGTCATCGAAGCGCACTGGCTCTTCGACGTACCCTACACGCGGATCGAGGTAGTCGTCCATCCGCAGAGCATCATCCATTCGATGATCGAATTCGTGGACGACTCCATCAAGATGCAGGCGAGCCTGCCCAGTATGCACCTGCCCATCCAGGACGCGCTCAGTTTTCCTGATCGATGGGACCGGACGGGCACCGCGCTGGCACATCCGCTGCGCTGGCCCGAGGTGGGTCATCTCGATTTCGAGGCGGCGGATACTCACAGGTTCCCCTGCCTGCGACTGGCCTACGAGGCGGGAAGCCGTGGCGGCTCCGCGCCCGCCGCGCTGGTCGGAGCCGATGAAGAGGCGGTAGCGCTATTTCTAGGCGGCGAGATTGGATTCTCCGATATCGCGCGGCTTATTGAAGCAGTGCTCGCCGCGCATGACAGTGTTGCGGAACCCGACCTGGATACCGTGATACAGATAGCTGAGTGGGCACGTGGCGAGGTGCGCCGGCTGGCGAACGGCGCCGGGCCGGCACGCTCCACACCCGCGACGACCCGCATTGGCGGCTGAGAACCGCCGGCAACAGGATGAATCGTACCTGCCCTGGAGATAGATAATGAGCCCGTGGTTTTTGCTCGCAGCTGTCCCGCTATTCGCATTGCTGATCATCGCGCATGAATTCGGCCACTTCATCGCGGCGAAGTGGGCTGGCATCCGGGTCGAGGAGTTCGGCATCGGTTTTCCCCCACGCATCGCTGGCATCAAGCGGGGCGAAACGCTCTACTCGATCAACCTGCTGCCAATCGGGGGCTTCGTCCGCATGCCCGGTGAGAACGGCGAAACAACAGATGAAAGCGGCAATTACGATCCCGGCAGCTTCGCCGCGAAATCCGCTGGCAAACGCGCGATCGTGCTGCTAGCAGGCGTGACGATGAACTTTCTGCTGGCGATCGTGCTCTTTACCGCCGCGGAAGCAGTCGGTCAGGTCGTTCCGTCATCCTATGTGAATGTGGAGTCCGGCAGTCCAGCACATGCCGCGGGCATGGTCTCAGGCGATCACATCATCTCCATTGATGGCCAGGCCGTCACGACCTTCCAGGATATCGTCGACACAACCACGAAAGCGATCAACGCGGCGCCTCCCGGAGCCAGCACGGTTCCTATCCATGTCGTCGTGCAGCGTCCCGGCGCATCCACCACAACCGCGCTCACCGTCAATGCCAAGATTCAGGGGCAGGCGCACCTGGGCGTAACGCCTGATACGGCGAAATCCATCCACAAGACGTATCCCATCTGGGAGGCGCCAGCGCGTGGCATCGCCGATATCGGCCTGGTGGCCACCAAGACCGTGCAGGGCATACAGATGGTCGTGCAGGGCATCATCCCTGTGAATCAGGCGGTAACCGGCCCGGTGGGCATCGTGCGAATCACGGAGCAGACAGCGGCAGCGGTCCCAATCGTCGGCTGGTATCCCCTGCTCTTCCTCGCCGCGTTCATCAGCCTGAACCTGGCGGTATTCAACGTTCTGCCTATTCCGGCGCTGGATGGCGGCAGGCTGATGTTTATCGTGATCGAGGTGCTGCGGCGCGGCAAGCGTGTCAGTCCTGAGCGCGAAGGACTGGTCAACCTCATCGGCATGGCCGCTCTGCTCTTTCTGATCCTGCTCGTCACGATCAACGACGTCAGCACCATCTTCACCGGGCACTGATCTTCCGCTCGCAAGGCGACATCCACGGTCTGGCCCGAGACATGCGACATGGTGCTATAGCAGTCGCACATAAGTGCGTGTGGTGCCGGGCTGTGCGCGCTACAATCTAGAGTGATGACATAGTGAGCGCCAGCATGGGCGAATGCGAGAGCAACAATACCTCATCCATATGCGGGCAGGCGTTCTGGGAGTAAGTACTACATGCGCAGGAAAACCAGGCAAATTCACGTTGGCAATGTGCTCATTGGCGGTGACGCTCCAATCGCGGTCCAATCTATGACCACGATGTATACCCGCGATGTGGAATCGTCCGTCGCGCAGATCCACCGGCTGGAAGAGGTCGGCTGCGAGATCGTGCGTGTGGCCGTGCCGGAGCAGGTCGATGCCGAGGCGCTCGGCGCGATCAAGAAGCAGATTCATATCCCACTGGTCGCCGATATTCACTACAAGGGCGATCTGGCGCTGAAAGCGATCGAACAGGGTGTCGATTGCGTGCGCATCAACCCGGGCAACCTGCTCGGCGGCCGCGAGACGTTCACTCAGATCGTGCGTGCCGCCCAGAAGGCTGATATCGCCATGCGCATCGGCGTCAATTCCGGCTCGATAGACGCACTCGACCAACGCGGGCAAGAAATGCGCAAAGTATCGATGCAGCGCCTCGAAGACGGTACGCTCGTGCGCAGCGATCCCGCTGAGGAGCGCAGGCGCGAGCGCGAGGAGCTTGCGGACCGCATGGTGGAGAAGGCGCTCGAATACTGCGGCTGGGCGGATGATCTTGGCTACACCAACTACAAGGTCTCGCTCAAGAGCTCAAACGTGCTAACAGCCGTCGAGGCATACCGGCGGTTTGCCCGGCAGTGTGAGGTGCCGCTCCATCTCGGCATCACGGAAGCGGGAACACTGGTGACGGGCGCCGTGAAGTCAGCGGTGGGCTTTTCGCTCTTGCTGGCTGATGGCATTGGCGATACGATTCGCGTTTCGCTCACCGCCGAGCCGGAAGAAGAGATTCCGGTCGCGTATGAGATCTTGCGCGCGCTCGACCTCCGCTCACGCGGCGTGACATTCGTTTCGTGTCCTTCCTGCGGTCGCGTTGAGATTGATGTGCTGAAGATCGCGAACGAAGTCGAGAAGCGACTCTCCAAAGTGCAGACGCCGATCCAGGTGGCGGTGATGGGCTGCGTGGTGAATGGCCCCGGCGAATCACGCGATGCTGACGTCGGCCTATCCGGCGGGCGCGGCAAGGGCGTGATCTATCGCAAGGGCAAGTTCGTCCGCACGGTGCCAGAGGACCAGTTCCTCGAAGAGGTGCTCAAGGAGGTCGCCAGCATCCTGCCGGAGCATGAGGCGCGCCTGGTTTACCCTGGGGATGGCACGCTCGGTCCGGTGAGCGCCGGGCGGACCCGCAAGACGGGTATCCACGCGCAACAGACCACTGAGGAAGACCACGGCATGCGTGGCAAGCCATTGCCGGTCATCAGCCAGTAGATATCTGGTTCTTGCCACGAACGACACATACGGGGAGTCACTCAGTTGAGTGGCTCCCCGCCGCCTTAGCTGGTTGACGCCCCTGCGTGCCATCAACCACTGGCTATGCGCCCGCGGCCCGGCGCAGCGCATCGAGATCACGGACGAGATATCCCAGTTCCTGAGCCAGGCGTGTAGCCTCGGCCATATTATGGAAGTACGCGAGCTGCAGATCGATATCCATGAGTGCCGCCAGAAGCAGCGCCTCGGGCAGAGCTTCCCGCTCAACGGGCAAGAGTGGATGCACCCGCGCATAGGTGGAAAGCGTCGCGCGCAACAGTGGAGGCCGCCGGTCCCCAAGACCCCAGGCAAAATCAAAGATGGCCGCATCCATGTGCGTCCGCTCGAAATCGAGCACGCCGCTCACGCGCGGTCCCATTGGCTCCTTCTGCCAGAGCACGTTCGAGAGGACAAAATCGCCGTGGATGACGTGCTTCGGCAGCTCCGGGTAGAGTTCGCCGAAGTAGCGCGTCGCGAGCCGCTCACGCACAATGCCCAACAGCTCGGGCGAGAACTCCGATGAGATGGTATGCCAGCTATCGAGGACGGCATCGACGGTCTCCAGCGTCCACGCTTGCCACGAGGCACATTCTTCGCCCTGCGGCACAAAGCCTTGCAGGGCATTGTGCATATGCCCCAGCATCTCGGCCGCCTTTGGCCGTGTCCACATCCACTCCTGCTGCCCCAAAATGTAGCCATCGAGCGCTTCATACAGCGCCCAATGCTCACCATTGCTGCCCTTCACGAAGCTTTCACCCGTAAATGGCACTGGCACCCAGCGTGGTACGGGAACACCAGACGCGGCCAGGTGCGAGATCACGCTGTGCATGTGACAGATCGCATCAGGAGAATACCAGTTGGCGAAACGCTTGAGAAAGTAGCGACCTGTCGGCGTCGTAATCTCCCAGTAGTGGGCACGAGGCGGCATAGTGGATGTTGCGTCGGGCTTGCCTATCCGGCCCGAGAGTCCATACTGCCGGAGCACCTCCTCCACCACGTCCACGGCATACCATTCCTGGATGGTCAACGTGTCGTGTTCGAGCCCACGCGCCCGCGCGCACTCTTCACACCCAATTAACTCGCCAGCCGGATTGACCACTAGAACAGTCAGCGACCGCTCACACAGCGGGCAGACTAGTGGCTCCGGAACTTTCGGCAGCACCGGCATGGACATAGGCACTCCTTAGTTTGCTTTCAAGTTGACCGTTATCCGCCTGTCACATCCCTGCCCGCTCTGCGAGTTTGCCGGCGGTCCTGCAGCCAGGATCTCCGGCGTCATACACCTCACTCGCACCCAGGCAGGCTGAGAGCAATCCCAGGGCAAGAAGCGTGCAAGGGAGGATACGAATCGTGTCTTGCGACCTGGGAACTCGATGGAGCGATGGCGCAATCCATACGGCCAGTCCCTCGTGTCCCGCTGTGAGCGACAGTCTGGTCAACCTTTCCGAATTATACCATAGAGTCAACTCATACAACGTACGTAATGCGCGCTATCCTTGAAGTGCAAAAAGAAGACAGTATGACACGTGGTGACATACGTGCTGTCGCGGAGAGCCGGAGCTATTCTGTCTACAACCTTCCGGTATTCATGGCCTCCGCGGCAGCGCATTCTCCAGCGTGACCCAGGTCGGCTCGCCTACGCGCCGCCCCCAAGCACAGGCTCACCCGCGCTAGCTGCCGCGCGCCCATCGGCCCGCGCGGTCAGAGCGCGCTTCATCCGATCGAGTGCTTTCTCAAGATTCTCGATAGAATTCGCATACGAAAGGCGGATGTAGCCCTCGCCATACGCGCCGAATGATGTCCCTGCCAGTACGGCTACGCCTGCCTCGCTCAGCAATAGGTCCGCGATCTCACGTGAGGTCATGCCCGTTCCAGTGATATTGGGGAAGACGTAGAACGCGCCATGCGGCACCCGGCACGAGACGCCCGGAATCGCATTGAGCCCGCGCACGACGACATCGCGCCGTCGCCGGAACTCCTCGACCATCTCCTCGGAGGCTGCCTGCGGGCCAGTGAGCGCCTCGACTCCAGCAACCTGTGTGAATGCTGCCGTGCAGGAGTTGCTGTTCGTCATCAGCCGGGTGATTGCGGGCACCAGTTCATCAGGGAAGATGCCATAGCCCAGCCGCCAGCCCGTCATCGCGTAGATCTTCGAGAAGCCGTCCAAAATGATCGTGCGCTCGCGCATGCCCGGAAGCGAGGCGATGCTCTGATGCTCACCCTCATAGATCATGCGGCCATAGATTTCATCCGAAAGCACAGTGATATCCGGGTAGCGCTGCACCGCTTCGGCAATTGCCTCCAGATGGCCGCGATTCAGCACCCCGCCGGTGGGATTGTGCGGCGAGTTGATAATGACCAGCCGCGTGCGCGGACCGATAGCCTGGCATAGCCGCTCCACATCCATTGCGAAGTCCTGCTCTTCATCGAACGGGACTGGCACTGGGGTGCCGCCGGCAAACTGGATCATGGATTCGTATATCGGGAAACCGGGATTGGGATAGAGTACCTCATCTCCCTCATCCACCAGCGCCAGAATAGCGAAAAACATAACCGGCTTGCCGCCCGGAGTGACGACGACCTGCTCAGGAGCAACCTGTATTCCCCGGCGCTCAGAGGCATCGCGCGCGATGGCCGCGCGCAGCTCTGCCGTTCCGGCGGCGGGCGAATAGTGGGTGTGACCGTGGTGGAGCGCGTCGCATGCCGCATCAATGATGTTGGCGGGCGTGTCGAAGTCCGGCTCGCCGATCTCCAGGTGCACGATATCGCGCCCCTGTGCCTCAAGCGCCTTTGCTCGCGCCAACACCTCGAACGCCGTCTCGGTGCCAAGACGGCTCATCCGCTGTGCAAATTTCATGTAAACTCTCCTCGCTCGCCATTGAGCGGTCAGATGAAAGTACTACCAGTCCCGTGGCTGCATGGATCGTCCCTTGCCGCGGGCCTCCGGATTGAGGGGAGCCGCCATCTCGTCGCCCATCAAACCGGCGATGAGATTCGTCGCGGCGATTTCCGCCATCCTGCTTCGAGTCTCCTCGCTTGCGCTGGCAATATGTGGAACGACGAGACAGTTCGATAGGGATATGAGCGGATGATCGGCTGGCAACGGCTCCGGCTCCGTCACATCGAGCGCGGCAACCCCAATCGTACCCGCTCGCAGCGCCTCGACCAGATCATCCGTTCGCACGACCGGGCCGCGCGATGTATTGATCAATATCGCATTCCGCTTCATGTGCGCAAAGCGCTCGCGATTCATAAGATGATACGTCTGTGGCGTCAGCGGCGTATGCACGCTCACGAAATCCGCCTGCGCCAGCATCTCATCCAGCGGCGCGTATTCGAGGTGCAGGCTGTCTTCCAGATCTTCCCGCCGGACGACATCATAGTAGATGACTCGCATATCGAATCCGCGCGCGCGCTTCGCCATCTCCGCGCCAATGCGCCCCAGGCCGACCAGTCCGAGCGTGGCATGGTGCACGTCCTGGCCAAGCAGCAGCATGGGTCCCCAGGTTTTCCAGTTGCCCGCCTTCACATACTCGGCGCCCTCGACAAGCCGCCTGGCGGCGGCAAGCAGCAACGCGAACGCGAAATCAGCCGTCGTCTCCGTCAGAACGCCTGGGGTGTTGCCCGCGACGATGCCTCGTGCCGTGGCCGCCGGCACGTCGATATTATCGAAGCCGACAGCATAATTCGAAACGACGCGCAAGCGCGGGCAGGCATCCATGAGCTCGCCGTCAACCGTATCCGTCAGCAGGCTGACCAGTCCGTCAGCATCTCGCGTCTCACGCAACAGGACATCCCGTGGCGGAGGAAGCTCGTCTTCCCAGACGCGCGCGTCACAGAACTCACGTATGCGGTCTAGTCCGCGGCTTGGAATGATACGCGCCACGAAAACTCTGGGCTTGCCCATTTCGCTACCGGCTCCTTTGCGCTGCAGCTCACGGCTAACTCCTGCGCGCTCCTCGCGTTGCGCGCCGCACTCCATAGTACGACATCCAGACCCATCCGAGCGAGCACTCGTGTGCTTGCTCACACCAGCCCGCGCTCCCGTGCCCAGAGAGCGGCCTGGGTCCGATCGCGCAATCCCAGCTTGGTCAGAATATTCGAGACGTGATTCTTCACCGTTCCTTCGGTGATGAACAGCGTTTCGCCAATCTCACGATTGCTTTCGCCGCTCGCCACCAGTTTGAGAATCTCCACCTCACGGTCGGTCAGCTCGCCGGGATGGGCATCCTCATTCGCGCGTGACGCGGCAGGGGGATGCGGAGGTACCGGCTCGCTCCTGGTCAGCCGCGCGACGAGCTTGGCCGCCACAGACGGCTGCAATGGCGACTCGCCCCGTCGCACAGCCTGGATGGCATCCACCAGCTGGCTTGATGACACGTCCTTGAGAAGATAGCCTCTGGCACCAGCTTGCAGACCCTCGACGATAAACTCCTCATCATCAAAAGTCGTCAGCATCATCACGCGCACGTCAGGCCAGCGCCGCGTGATCTCGCGTGTAGCTTCCACGCCAGAAAGCTCCGGCATGCGCACATCCATCAGCACAACGTCCGGCGCGCCAGGCCCATGCGCCAGCCGCTCAACCTCAGCAAGCGCCTGCGCGCCATTGGCGGCAGTACCAACGACTTCGATTCCATCCGTCTCCAGTTCGAGCAACCGCTTGAAGCTCTCGCGCAAGAGCGCCTGATCGTCCACGATCAGGACACGCACACGCGAGGATGCCGGTCCGTTCTCCATCGCGTCATCCCTTCGCGGCGACACTGGCCTCAGAAGCGAGCGGCTGCGCGAATTGCGCGGGGATACGCACATGCACGCGCCAGCCGTGATCCTGGCCAGGCTGCGCCACAAAGCTCCCGCCCAGCAGCGCGATGCGCTCACGAATGCCTAGCAAGCCAAAGCCCGACTCACTCGCCTGATCTCCCGGCGCGCGGCCAGTGCCATTATCCACAATGGTCAGGTCGGCCATCCCATCCTCCACGCGCAGGCGCAGGAGCACTTTTGTCGCGTGCGCGTGCTTGCGGATATTCGTGAAGGATTCCTGGGCGCAACGGTACAGCGCGATGCGCAACTCTGGAGAGAGCTCCTGCACAGGTCCCTCAACATCCAGCACAATCTCGATCTCCGGCTGCGTAGCTTCAAATTCGCCAGCCAGGTGCTCCAGCGCGCTTGAGAAGGATTGCGCGGTTGGGTCTGCTGGGCGCAGCGCGGCGACAGATGTCCGCACTTCCGCCAAGCATTCTGTAGCCACGCGTCGCGCCTCGGTCAATTCCTCTCGCAGGCGCTCGTCGTCGCGCTCCTCCATTTTCAGCGCGGTCTCGAGCTGCACAGCGAGCAGCGTCAGGTAGTGTCCGAGCGTATCGTGAATCTCCCGCGCCATGCGGTTGCGCTCGCGTGTGACAGCAAGCTCCTCGACCTCGTTCGCGTAGGCGCGCAGCTGTTCCTGGGCCGCTTCGAGCTGGATGACGAGCGCCTCGGCACGCTGACGCTCCTCCTGCTGCCGGCGCGCGATGTACATGAATACAAAGGTGAAGATGAACGCGGGAGGCAGCTCAATGAAGCTGGCCAGGATCGCGTTCTGCAGTGAGGCCGGGGTAAGCGGCATGGAAAGCCAGAAGACCACAATCGCCGTCAAGAACCACGTCAAAGCGGACAAGAGCAGCGCCGGCCGCAGCGAGAACAGGCCTGCGACGACGCCGATCGTCACCACTGGCAGCAACCAGTCATATCCCAGGCCAAAGCGCGCCATCGCACCCGCAAGCCCCGAAAGCAGGACCGCCAGAATCGCCAGCGCGACCAGCCGGGGACGCACCGGATCGCTCCGGCTTATTCGCGCGTAGGTAGCCATCCACAAGACATTCACCGCCGTAAACACCAGCAGACTGGAGAGCGTCGGCTGGTTTCCGCTGAGCAGCCCGAGCAGAAAACCCGCGGCCACAGTGATCACGGCGGCTGCGTCGAGCAGGTGCGCCAGGCTGCTAGGCAGCGACCGGAGCTGGCGATGAGTGGAAAATGGTGCTACTGGCTGCATTCTGTGCCTCTAGTCGCGTGATGATCTGGTGGCGATTTACCGCCTGCCGAGGCATGCGCCACCGCACACATTGTCACGCGCTATCACGCATTATATCGCGCACCTCTCGCGAGGGCGAGACGCCAAGCGAGAGGATTTAGCACTGGTACACGACTTGCGAGCAATTCCCATTCGGAAGCACCACATACGCACAGGTATGACAAAACATTATGCATACTATATGCATTCCAACCCTCCGTGCTGAATGCGTGCATCCGAAGCACAGTGTCGTGCGTATCACTTCAGCAGGGTCGCTGTGTGATCCAGAGCAGAGCCAGGAATGGAGCCTGCTGGCCGTGTCAATTTGCGGCGGACACTGGCCGTTGACGGCAGTCTGCATGTATAATGGCTCGTGTATTCTCTGTCCAAACTTTACAGATCGAAGTAAGGGGGCCAAAACGAAAAGTCAGGTGTTCACCTGATGCGATTGTGACGCCTGTGTGACTATACTGCGAAAGAATGAACAAAGACTGTGCATAACCGGTGAGACGCGAGGTAGCGGGAGAGAGGCTTCGCTGCCGATAGATGGCCCCGATCCGCTGCGAGACGGGGAGAGGAGCACACGATATGGCTGTCACGCGACCCGACACGCTTGATACGACCGCTGAGCGGCTGCTACGGGAAGCATTCGGGCGAGAGGAGCCTGGAACACAAGCTGGTGCCAGCATCGTATCCCTCGACGACATCGAAGAACCTTCGGATGCGGAGCTGGAAGAGCTGAGCGCAGAAGAAGAAGACGCGCTCTACGGCAAGGGTGCGGGCCACTATGGCGGCGCGGATGGAAATGAAGACGCCTTCCAGAGTTATTTGCACGATATCCGTGGACTCTCCCTTCTGACCCATGAGGAAGAGATCATTCTCGCCAAGCGCTCGCAGGCTGGCGATACACGCGCGAAGCGGCGCCTCGTGGAGGCGAACTTGCGCCTGGTCATTGCCATCGCACGCCGCTACACCAATTCCGGCGTGCCGCTTATTGACCTGATCCAGGAAGGCAATCTGGGCCTGATGCGCGCCGCTGAGAAGTTCGACTGGCGGCGCGGCTGCCACTTTGGCACCTATGCCACCTGGTGGATTCGCCAGGCCATCAGCCGCGCGGCTGGCGAACAATCCCGCCTGATTCACCTTCCAGAACATGTCGCGACTCGCCTGCGCAAGGTGCGCCGTGTCGCCTCTCAGCTCTCGCAGGAAAGCGGCGGCGATCCTTTACCCCAGCAGATTGCAGAAGCCTCGGGCATGCCGATTGAAGAAGTGGATGACTTGCTGCACGTCACGGAACAGCCCGTTTCGCTCGATGCGCCAGCGGATACCGACAATCGCATGTCGCTCGCGGATTCGCTCGAAGACCCTGGCCTGCAGGCGCCAGCGGATATCGCATCGCAGCATCTGCTCGGCGAAGAGTTGCACCGCGCGCTCTCGCAGCTTACTCCACGCGAGCGCTCCGTGGTGATCCTGCGCTATGGCATCGGGGACGGACACAGCCGCACGCTGCTCGAAGTCGGCAAAGAGCTGGGCATCTCGCGTGAGCGGGTTCGCCAGCTGGAGATGGTCGCGCTGGCCAAGCTGCGCAGCGCAACCGTCGCGCAGGGGTTACGTGAGATCGTCTGAGTCTGCGGGTGCGCTCTCAGGCCGATGCACATCGGGGCAGGCATAACACCTGCCCCTTTTTCGTGCTTTTTTCGTGCTCGCGTGGCTACGCGAGAAATTCCAGCGCGGCCCGCGCCATCACTTCGACGCCAATGGGCAGGGCGTCTTCGTCAATAGCAAAACGCGAGCTATGGTGAGGCGCGGAAATGCCCTTCTCCTGATTACCCGCGCCCAGCAGAAAGTAGCACCCCGGAGCGGCTTCGAGGAACAGCGCCATATCGTCGCTGACGGACTGGCGCTGATCGCCCGCGGGCACATGCTCGGCGCCGACGGTAGCCTCAGCCGCGCGCCGCACCAGCGCCGTGATATGCTCGTCATTCACGCAGGCCGGGCAGCCACGCTCCACCTCGTACTCCGCGCTGGCGCGCATGCTCTCGGCGATGCCACGCGCCACTTCTCCAATCCGCCGCAGCAAGAACTCACGGTCGGCAGCGCTGTACGTGCGCACGGTGCCACGCAGCTCAACCGTATCCGCGACAACGTTGAAAGCCGTGCCGCCGTTGACCATGCCAAACGTGACCACAGCGGGATGAAATGGCGAGATCTCGCGACTGATGAGCGTCTGGACGGCAACGACAATTTCCGCGGCGGCTACGACCGGGTCCACATTGAGATGAGGCATCGCGCCATGCCCACCGCGCCCGCGCACCGTCAGGTGAATCGCGTCGGCAGCCGCGAAGAACGGCCCCGCCTGCACCACCACATCGCCCACCGGTGTCGGGCTCCAGATATGCAGGCCGATGACCCCATCCACATCCGGATCGCGCATGATGCCTTCTTTGAGCATCGGTGCCGCGCCGCCCATGCGTTCCTCCGCCGGCTGAAACGCAAACTTGACGTTGCCGCGCAACTGGTCGCGCCGTTCCATCAGCACGTCCGCCAGCGTCAGCGCGATAGCGATGTGACTATCGTGGCCGCACGCGTGCATCTTCCCCGGAACGAGCGACTTGAACGGAACATCAGTCTCCTCCGTCACCGGCAGCGCGTCGATATCCGCGCGCACCAGCAGCGTCTTGCCCTCGCCCGCTCCGCCACGGATCAGGCCCGAGACGGCAGTGCCATTCACCATCTCGCGCACTTCCAGACCCGATTCGCGCAGATGCCGGGCGATGGTGGCCGCCGTCTGGTGCTCTTCCAGCGAGATTTCGGGATGCTGGTGAAAATGACGGCGCAGCTCCACCAGGTGCGCGCGCCGTCGCTCGATTGCCGCCTTCAGTTCGTCTTCTGCCATCTTCCCTACCTACACCGTTACCCTGTCTACGTCAGGGATACATCGCGATCGGCCCAGCCGCGACCGGACACTGCTGCATAGCATACTCTATATAAAGTGAGACGGGCAGCGTGCGCCGCGAAGTCCGGTGAGGAGAGCCAGATGACGAAATCCAGAAGACGCAAGCAGTCGCGTCGCCTGCCTGTGACGATTGTGACGCGCGAGAACTGGGGTATCGCGCTCGAAATCGGTGGCGTGGTGCAATCCGTAAGCGTGCCCGATGACCTGCCAGATATCCGCGATGATGAGCCACATCCCGGCCCGGGCGGGGGCTACTGGGGATTGCTGCTGCCGCCTGGATGCCCGAAGCGCGCGCTGCTGCTAGGCCTCGGCGGCGGCACGGTGGCGCGACTGCTGGCGAGGCGCTGTCCGGAAAGCGAGATTACCGGCATCGAGCGCGAGGCGGGAGTGATCGCGCTGGCGCGGACGGAATTCGCGCTGGATGACGTGCCACGCCTGGCCATCATCGAGACGGATGCTTTCGCCTGGGTGGCGGCGCAATCCGGCGCTCAAGCCGGGCGCTATGATCTCGTCTGCATGGATCTCTTCGAAGCGGGCCGGCTGGCTCAGGGCGCGCTGGCGACCGCATTCCTACGCCAGGTTGCCGCGCTCCTCGCCCCGGATGGCACGTTCACGATCAATCTCATGGTGACGGCTCGCACCGAGGATCAGATACACCGGCTGCGGCGCGTCTTCACCATCACACGCGACCTGCGCCTGCGCGGCAATCGCATCCTGCATGCGGTGCCGCTGCCGCCCGGTCGCTCCGCTGACGCTCTTGACGGATAATCGCTAGCCGCCGCACAATACGCTGCAAACAGGAGATACGCCATGCGCGCAAGCGTGCTGATCTACGATGGATTTGATGAGCTGGATGGCATCGCGCCGTTTGAAGTGCTGCGCGTGGCGGAACGCGAAGGTGCTGATCTGCATGCGGAGCTCGTCACGGCTGCTGGCGCGGAGGACGTGACGGCTGCGCATGGCACGCGCTTGCGACCGGAGGGACCGCTCGCGGAAGGCTCGCCGCCCGATCTCCTGCTCATCCCCGGAGGCGGCTGGAACAACCGCGCCCCGCGAGGCGCGCGCGCCGAATACGAGCGCGGTGCCATTCCTGCTCTCGTGGCACGGCTGCACGAACACGGCGTCATCATCGCGTCGGTCTGCACGGGAGCCATGCTGCTCGCCAAAGCGGGCTTGCTCATCAACCGGCACGCCACCACGCATCACGGCGCGCTGGTCGATCTACGCGCGGCAGGCGCGCATCTGGTCGAGGCACGGGTCGTCGATGACGGCGATATCATTACGGCCGGCGGCGTCACCTCCGGGCTTGATCTCGCGCTCTGGCTCGTGGAGCGCTTCGCCGGGGCGGCGCATGCGGCGCGCGTCGAGCGTGTACTCGAATATGAGCGGCGTGGCACAGTCTGGCGCGCCGCGGAAGAGTAGAACGGCAGGAGGTGTCACATGCGCATGCGCGTCGCTGCTGTCCAGATGAATTCCCGAGATGACAAAGCCGCCAACGTCGCTGCCGCAAGCGAGGGAATCAAGCGGGCGGCAGAGCGTGGGGCAACGCTCGTCGTGTTGCCGGAAGTCTGGACGTACCTGGGTCCGGCGCGCGGTATTCGTGCCAGCGCCGAACCCATTCCCGGCCCGTTAACCGAGCAACTGGCAGCGCTTGCCCGCGAGCATCGCATCGCGCTAGTCGCGGGCAGCTTCTATGAGACACCAGTCGGAGCGCCGGACCAGCGAGTCTACAACACGTCTCTGCTCTTCGACGACACCGGCGGCATCGTGGCCCGCTATCGCAAGATCCATTTGTTCGATGCCGCGCCTCGCGATTTCCACAGCTCGTACCGTGAGTCGGAGGATGTGGCTCCCGGCGAGGAGATCGTGACAGCCCGGATCGGCGGCGTCACCATCGGGATGGCCATCTGCTATGACCTGCGCTTTCCCGAGCTATTCCGCGCGCTGGTGTCGCGCGGAGCGGAACTCGTCGTCCTGCCTTCGGCCTTTACATATGAGACGGGCATCGCCCACTGGGAGCCGCTGGCGCGCGCGCGAGCCATCGAGAATGAGTGCTTTCTGATTGCCGCCGGGCAGACGGGCCAGCGCCCGCCCGCCCACCAGACATGGGGCCACAGCATGATTGTGGATCCATGGGGCACCATACTAGCGGAAGCTGGCGAAGAGCCTGAGGTCATTACGGCGGAGATTGATCTGGATGAGGTCGTGCGCACCCGACGCCGTATCCCATCGCTCGCCAACCGCCGAACGGATCTCTTTGGCTGAGAATGATCAGCCCGCGCTGATCCGTGTGAAGATATCTGCCAGCGCATCCGGCGCGAACTCACGCACCATCTCCTCCGAGAGCGCGTTTGCTCGCGCGATTGCACCATAGAGGCGCGCGCTCGGTCGCTTGACGCGCTGCTGACTGGCCACATCCAGCGCGTAAAGGCCGAACCGTAGCTTCCAGCCCTGCGCCCACTCAAAGTCATCCACCAGCGACCAGTGATAGTAGCCACGCAGATCCACGCCGTCAGCGATTGTCCCGTGCATCGCCTTCGCGGCTTGCACGATGAGCCACGGCCGCACGCGATCTTCCCGGTCGGCCACGCCATTCTCCGTGACATACACGGGCACGCCAAACTCAGCGGCGCGCCGCGCGACCTGCGCGATGCCCTGCGGAAAGACCTCGCTCAGTTCTTCGCCAACCGGCTGATCGCTTCGGATCGCACCCCTGGCCGGAAACCGCTTGCCGAAAAGCTGCGAGGCAGAGCGCATGTCAAACCGGACGAGGTCGCGATAGTAGACGTTGATGCCAACGAAGTCGCACGTGCCACGGACAGCATTCAGATCGCGCGCGGCAAGCGACAGGGGAAACACAGCCGTTCCCGTGCGCACGGCGCGAGGAAAGAAGTCGTTGAACACGGCATCCTGCAATCCCGCGACGAGACGGTCAAATGGCGAGGATGGATGAGCAGGCGTGAAGACGTTGTAGTGATGCGCCCAGCCCACACGGGCCGCTGGCTGCAACCGGTGGATCTCGCGGTACGCCGCGGCATGCGCGAGCGCCATCGTCATCTGCGAGCGCAGCGCGCCCCACAGATCGCCACGCCTCCCCGGCGGGAAGTCGCCAAGCTCATAGCCAAACGCGGAATAGACATTCGGCTCGTTGATCGTGCACCAGAAATCGCATAGATCGCCGAGCGCGCTGACCACATGCGCGACATACCGCGTGAAGCGCTCGACGGCATCGCGCGAGAGGAAGGCGCCGCGCTGCTCGAACCACAATGGATGAGTGAAATGATGGAGCGTCACCATCGGCTCAATCCCTCGCTCGCGCAAGCCGGTGAGCATCTCGCGATAGCGGCTGATCGCCGTGTCATCCCATTCCCCGGCACGCGGCTCGATGCGGCTCCATTCGAGCGAGAGGCGAAGCGCGTTCAGACCCATCTCTTGCGCCAGATCAAAGTCGCGCTCGGCATTGCGCCACCAGTCGCACGCCAGCCCCGCCTGGTCTCCGGATCGAATGCCACCCGCGCGCTCCCAGGCTGTCCACTGATTGTTCAGCGTATTGCCCTCGTACTGATGTGAAGCGGTTGCCACGCCCCAGCGAAATCCCGGAGGAAATACCAGTCGCAGATCGCCCGTACCACGCTGCGCTTCCAATGCTTCTGCCGCCATCGCCCCATACTCCCCTCGATATGGCTTCAGAACGTGCTACCACCGTTTCCCGAGTTGACCTGCTGACCCGCCGCATCTTCGAGCAACGCCCGCTCGTCATGCGGAGGTCGCTTCACCACGAACCACATCCCCAGCAGCGCGATTGCCCCACTATACAGCACAAACGCGCTGAAGAACGGCAGGCGCGTGCCCGCGACCGCCAGAAGCCAGCCTCCCACGCCAGATCCAGCCGCGCCAGCCACCTGAAATCCCAGGTTGTAGACCTCGCTCGCCTGCACCCGTTCCTCTTCCGGCACGGATTCCATCAGGTATGTCTGAAGCGGCGGGTCGCTCATATTCATCAGGAAGCCCCGCATGAGATATGCGACCGATGCCACGGGCACAACCTGAAAGATGCCCAGCGCCAGCAGAAACGGCAGCGACATCCCCTGCGCGGCAAGCGCCGCCCGCACCTTGCCCAGGCGGCTCGCGACGGGCGCCGCGAGCAGCGCCCCTATAGCAAGCAACACGGTTTCTATCGCACTCAATACACCAAAATACGCGGTCGACGTCTGTAAATGCTCAACAAAGTAAATATTGAAGTACGGGACGAAAAGACCCGCGCCAAACGCGATGATGGCATGGGGCAGCGAGAACCGTCCGACCACGCCAGACAAGAGATCATGGGCCGCGCGAACCGTCTGTTTCGCGAGACCCGCGAGATCACGCGCCTTTCTGTGACCAAGCGCGGCCAGTTCAGGTTTGGGGTCGCTGGCGGCGCGTGGCTCATCGCGCAGAAAGAAGATCGGGATGATCGAAGGGAGCGAGATCGCGCCCGCGGCCAGCATCGAAAGCTGATAGACGCGCGCCTGCTGCCCCTGGACGAGTATCGGGTCCAATCGCGTGAGCAGGGTGGAATGCAGCACTGCCGAAGACGAGAAGATCGCGGGGAGAAATCCACCCAGCAGGCTGCCGGCGACAGCGGCGAGATAGTTCAGGGCGTTATTCAATCCAAAGAGCGCGGTACGCTCGTCCTGGCTGCTGTTAGATGCGAGAAAGGGCGAATTGACGACCAGAAACATCGCGATGGAGGCGCCCGCGCCAAGCGACGTCAGCAGGATAACGGGCAACGTCGGGATGAAGAGCTGGATAGCGATGGCAACGCCACCAATAATATCTGACCAGATGAGCGTCCAGCGCCAGCCCAGCCGCCGCACCAGCGGCGCGGCTGGAACAATCGCCAGGCCCGCTCCAAGCGACCCGACGACGAATATTAACCCGATGGTATCGGTGCCAAAGCCAATCGAGATCAGGAAAAGGGAGTACACGACAACAATCGCTCCAGCCGTCACGGCCTGGAGCGTATTGGAGAGAAGATAGAGCCATGCGTTCCGCCGAAGGGAGCGAAGGTGTAGCCAGAGACTAGTGACCATTACTGATGGCGCTCGGATGCTCGCTGTTGATCTGCTCCTGCAGGAAATGCGTGCCGTCCACCACCTGACCCTGTTCGTCACGTGGGCCGGAGTCATCCATCGGCGTCATCATCGTCAGATCAGTCGCGGCATGCACTAGCTCTTCATCATGATAGCGGGTAGCCGCGCGGTTGCCAAAGAGCAGCACGCGCAGACTAGTTTCCACCTGCTGCCGCCGCCCGTAGAACTCCGCGACGCCATGCACGACACGGTCACTCCCCTGCTGAGCGGTGGTCATCACCTGCTTCGCCTTGGGCGCATATTCAGCCACCACCGGCACAACGCGCTTGCGAATCCACCAGGCTCCGAACGCGAGACCCGCCATCAGGGCCAGCATGATGAAGAGGAGCAGGCCAAGCTCCAGCAACAGGATGGTGCCCGCCGCCTGACCTGCCGCGTGCAGCCATCCAGGTTCAGCGATAACCATCCAGTTCACCTTTCGCCGCTAGCTCACGCTCGATTTCCTGACGTCGCTTCTGGCGCTTCTCAGCCCGCTTGCGCACTTTCCCTCGCCCAAGCACCACCGTAGCGACTTCACCCGCACCGGCGAGGAAACTCGCGGTTCGCACGGCAGGGCTTACGCCAAACGCACCCGCGGTCTTTGCGGTTTCTCGAACGGCAGTCGAAGTAGATTTGAGCGAATCAAGCACGGGCATCATTTCGTCCTTGACCTGCAATACGGTGCGCGTCAGGAAGAAGATTGCCAGTACAAGAGCAAGCAGCATAACGGCGCTTATCAGAGCGGTAAACACCAGCACGATGTCGACCACCGTGGGCCACCATCCGGCGATGGAGAACCACACGATGATGCCAATCGCCAGCAGCGCCGCCACGCTCGCACCGCCAATGATGTAGATCAGAGGACGTCGCATGGGGCACAGATCCTTTCTTGCGTCATCGCCACGAGCCGCCAGCGAAACAGGCAACAGCGCGCGGCAATCTCGATATGCGCACGATTTGTGCCAGATGGCATAAGAGTACCATACGGACGGAGTCGCCACATAGTGGCAACCGCAGCGACAGCCACGCGCGCCACGCTATAGAATAAGGCGTTTGAAAGCGGGCGGCGGTCGCGCTCAGCGCACCTTTGGATGCTGTTCCCCAATGGATACGACAAAGACCGGAGTCCGAATATATCCGGATTCCGGTCTGGCAACGGCTCATATTTCCGTCAGAACGCGCGATCTTCTCGCGGAGGCTCCGCGCTCGCTAGGCTGTGGTGGCGTTCTGCACCCGGTGCAGCCGGGCCATCAGGCGCGACTTGCGGCGGGCCGCGTTATTGCGATGGAGCACACCCTTCGAGACGGCGCTATCCAGCTTGCTGATCGCCTCGCGAATCGCCGCTTCGGTTTCTGGTTCGGCGGCGTTAGCGGCAATAGCGTTACGGGCGCGCGTGACGTAGCTGCGCACGCTCGATTTAATGGACCTGTTACGCGCGCGCCGCTTGGCCTCCTGGCGCATGCGCTTCTTAGCCGATGGCAGATTCGGCATAGTAAACTACAACCTCCTGTGCGGTTCTGTGGCCGCGGCCTTGGGCGAATTCGAGTTCCTCGCCGCATCGGCGCGACACATGGCCGGGGCAAAGGAAAGTTACGCGGCAATCTCGACTAGTATACCAGATCCACGCACACGCGGCAAGCGTAGATCCGCAACCGCCCTACCCTGCCGCGCCCCCCTGAGCGTGATGGCGCTGTGCTTTCGGCAGCAGGACTGTTATTGAACTGTGATCTCGCCACCGTACCATGCTCCACATGCCTCTCATGCGCCAGAACGTCGCGAGGGCGCGCCACCGAAGTGGAGGAGTGACATGACCTCACCATCCAGACATCCCGTTCGCACCGCCGTGTTTGCCGCGCTTGCCATGATTGCCGCGATCGAGGTGAGCCTGATCGTGCTCTGGAGGCGGCAGGATGAACGCACAATCCACACTACCGGCCGGCTTTACCGGGCCACGATCAACCGGCTGGCGCTGCTCTTCGCGGGCAAGCCACATAGCATGTATGCCGTGATCGAGCATGCGGGACGGCGGACTGGCCGCACATATCAGACACCAGTGATCGTTACTCCCGCGCCGGGCGCCTTCCTGATCTCGCTGCCGTTTGGTGATCGCACCGACTGGTATCGCAACCTCGTGGCAGCCGGCAGCGCGCGGATATACTGGCAAGGCGGCACGTACACCGTCGGTCGCCCTGAGCCGGCGAACAAGCGGGAAGCAGCGCCGTTCTTCTCGCTTCCGGTGCGGGCGGCACTGCGCATCTACGGCGTCAACCGCTTCGTCCGATTGCCCATCATCACACAGGCGGAACAGGCTGCCCTGCCTCCCCGACACGAGGCCACGGTGTGAACATGCGGGATCTGCAGGAGGACACGCCCGGCTTCACCAGTACACTGATGAGCGTGCTACGCCGCGAGCCAGAAGCGCCCCACACGCCGTCCTCACATGAGCAGACGCGGGCGCTTTATGACCGACTGGCACACTGGTATGATCGCATCGCGGGCGCTGCCGAATACGCTTCTATTGAAGCGGGTCTGACGCGTCTCGCCTTGCGAGCGGGCGAGCGCGCGCTGGATGTCGGCTGCGGCACCGGCAGCGCGCTCCTGCGTATCGCCAGTCAGGTTGGGGAACGGGGGCTCGCCTGCGGCGTGGATATTTCACCACGCATGTGCGCCATTGCGCGACGCAAAGCCAGCGCCTCGCCTGAGAAGGCCCGGGTGCATATCCAGGAAGGCGACGCGACTGCGCTGCCCTACGCGGACGGCACATTTGACGCGGTTTTCATGAGCTTTACGCTGGAGGTATTCGACACATCGGAGATCCCGCGCGTGCTTGCCGAGTGCCGCCGCGTACTGCGGCCGGGTGGACGCATCTGCATCGTCTCCCTCTCGGCGCGGACTCCTTACACGCAGATGACCAGGCTCTACCTGCGCGCGCGCGCGATGCTGCCGCATCTGGTCGATTGCCGTCCAATTCATCCGGCGGATGCAGTGCACTCGAGCCATTTCCTGGTGGAAGGCGCCGAAGAGCGCATGATGTGGGGCATGCCGGTCGAAGTGGCAATCGCGCACAGCGTGGAAGTGCCAGAGAGACGTCAGCCAATCTTGCGATAGTCGCTATAGAGCACCGTGACACCAAGAATGAATGCCACCACGATAGCGCCAGCCAGGCCCATCGTGAGCGGAGCACCCACCTCATCGACAATCGCGGAAACCGGCAGCACGCTGATTGGCCGGACGGACTGCGTCATCATGTACATGGCCATAACGCGCCCGTACAGCTCGGCGTCTGTATTCAGGACAATGAGCGTGCTGTTGAGCGCGAGGTAGGCATCGCCCGCGAATCCTGCCACAACCAGCGTGGCAAGCGCCACGAAAAACATATCCTGGCTGGAGCTGAATGCGAACGCGACGAGTGCCAGCCCAAACAGAACGCCCAGGCCGAGTTGCAATCTCGCCTTGGAAATCGACTCACTGATAGACGCGATAAAGAGCGTTCCAAGCACGGCCCCCACTCCAGAGGCCGCCAACAGCAGGCCAAGACCCACCGCGCCACGATTGAGCACGCTGAGCGCGAAGACCGGCATGAGATTCTGATACGGCATGCCAATCGCGATGGGAATGAAGCCAAGCGTCATCAGCGCCACGAGGGCGGCGGAACGGCGGATATAGCGCAGCCCCGCGTTCATGTCCGTCATGAAACCGTTACGCGGCTTCGCGGCCGGCGCGCCGGTCGTCCTGATACGGAATGTCGCGATCAGCACCCATGTATACCCAATCGTCACGACGTAAAATGCCAGCGGCAAGCCGATCAGCGGAATACTGATAACCAGACCGGCGATGGCAGGGCCAACAACACGCATCGTCGTCATGCCGGAGTTATTGAGCGCAATCGCGTTCGCGAGCATCTCCCGATCCACCAGGTCCGGAATGAGCGACTGACGCGCGGGAAGCTGAAACGAAAAGAGCGTGCCTTGCACAAGTCCGATGACTACGAGCATCCAGATCTGGATGATCTGCAGCTGGACGAGCACGGCGGTCAGCAGCGAGAGCGCGGCGAGACCAACCAGCGTAACGACCATCATCGTTCTCTTGGGTACGCGATCCGCCAGCACGCCGCCGATCAGTGAGAAGACGATGCGCGGCAGCCCGAGAGAAAGCGTGACGATGCCGATAGCCAGCGCGGACCCCGTCAGCTTGTACGCGAGATATCCGCGAGCGACCTGCTGGAACTGCAGGGCCATCCACATGCCCAGCATACCCAGCCACAGCGTGCGGTAATCAGGAATCGCGAGGGAGGCGAACGTACGCGAGGCGAGGCGACCGCGCGCTTTGTGCGCGTTGCCAGTCTGGCCATCGCCGCGCAAAGCAGTTTCTTCGGTTGCAGCCATCACATACCCAATCTCATGCGGCTCGAATCATGCGCACCTGCCGACGTGCATCTCTAACCTTATCGCAACATTTACGCGAGCGTCAACCTTCTATAAAAATCGCATCTTACATGTTTGATCGTGCTCCACCATCCCCGCGCGTGTATGCTATTCATGTCAACGTATCGTCGTTCCAGGTAAGCAGCAGGAGGAGACAGCACTGTGCCTGGTATACTTGCGTCACTCGCGGGCATCGCTTCAGTTCAGGCAATCATCCTCTTTGTCGTCGCGATGGCCTTTGCTTGGAATCTTGGCGTGCACTACACGGGCGCGGTGATGGGCATGCCATACGCCGCCCGCGCGATCGCGCTCAAGCCGGCGCTTATCCTGATCTCTGTGTTCACGATCATCGGCGCTACGCTCGCGAGTGGACGTGTGGAGGAGACGGTTGGGCGTCACATCATTTCAGATCGAGCCGTCACGATTCCCGACGCGATCATCATCGTGCTGGCGGCCGGCAGCCTGACGTTGCTCTACAATTACCGCCGTGTACCCACGTCAACGATTCAGATCCTTGTATTCAGCGTCGCTGGAGTGGGGCTTGGCGGCAATGTTCCGATTTACTGGAATACCATCGCCGACCTGGCGGTCGTCTGGGTGCTGGCTCCAGTCGTCGCGTTCGCCCTTGGGTTCGTCTTTACTCGCCTCCTCGATCACGTCATCGCGCCAGCGGACGCGCGCGTGGAGCTGAGCGCACAGGATACTCAGCCAGAGACAAAGGGAGCGGCGAAAAGCCTCTCGCGCTGGTTTCCCGGAGTGGCGCGTGCGATGCGCTCACCAGCCAGCAAGACACACGCGGGCGGCACACAGACGGCGATCTCCGTCTGGCGGCTGGCGCCGGGGCTGCTGGTGCTCGTCGGCATCTGCGCGTCGTTCACGCTGGGCGCGAATGACGTATCGAATGCCACTGGACCGCTTGTGCTGACACACCTCCTGTCACCCATGCTGGCCGGATTTTTCGGTGGTCTGGGCATGGCGGCCGGCGTGCTCATCTGGGGCAGGCGTATCCTGCATACGGTCGCCTTTGACGTGGTAAAGATGGATCTCAATATGGCCAGCGCAGCGCAAGGCGTTCAGGCGCTGGTCGTCCTTGTTGCGGCTACGCAGGGATACTTCACGTCAATGAACCAGGCACTTATCGGCGCGATGGCGGGAACCGGTATGGCACGGGGCCGCGAGACGGTGCAGCGCAGGCAAATGCTGGGGATTTTGCGCGGCTGGCTCATCGGGCCGATATCAGGCCTCGCGCTGGGTTTTGTCCTTTCGTGGCTGCTACACCTCATCACCCATTGAGCAGCGCATGTTGCGCGGAATGCCTCGTGTGATACACTTTCCGTTAGCGGATGGACGACATGTGTCCTCCAGTGCATGCGATCTCTTCCAGCCGCACAGTGATGAGGCTCACTGGGACCGCGCTACCTCCCCTGGTGGCGCTAATGGCTTCTGCCCTGGCGGACCGTACCAAAGGTTCATAGCGCGTTTGGCGGCGGCGCCGCGGCAGTGTCATGTAGACCACGCAGATTGGGAGGAGAGATTCGTAGCGCATGCGCAAAATCATGCTCGTGTTCCTGGGAGGCTTCTGCGGAACGCTCAGCCGGTATCTTCTGGCTCCGCCGCTCGCCTTCCTAGCGCATCATCTTGTGCCCGGACCACAGGCGTTCCCCTACGACATTTTCGTGATCAACCTTTCCGGAGCGTACCTGCTGGGCCTTCTCTATGGTCTCGCGGAGCGGGGCGCCGCGATTCCCGCCGATGTGCGCCTGGCGCTCGGCACGGGATTCCTCGGCGCGTATACCACATTCAGCACGTTTGTAACGGGCGGGGGATCGCTCCTGCTCACAGGCGCGACGACGGTTGGCGCGCTTTACCTCGTCGGAAGCATCATCCTGGGCGTGGGGGTCGTGCGCGCCGGACACATTAGCGCGGCATTCCTGACCAGCCGGCAGCGAGCGAGATACAGAGCACATGTGGACGCGCCCGATGTAGATGAACCGCAGATGCCAGGCATGGTAAGCAGTGGCAGAGTCGATGGGGTGGAGTAGCGTCGCCACGGCGGAGGGCCCTCGCGACCGAGCAAGAGGATGGCTGATCCCTCGAGTCGCAACGGGCGTTTCGCGCTACTCGAATGTATGAGCGGAATACCCTGAACTTGAGCCGGTATCCTGAAGCCGGGCACAGACCGCCGAGACCGTATCAATCAGATCATCCAGATCAAACGGCTTGCGCAGGATCGGCACGTGCATGCGCGCGACAACCTCTGGCAACTCGTTCCACTCCAGCTCATAATTCGCCGTCACCAGCACAAACGCGTGGTACGAGACGAGATCGGGATCGGATTCAACGGCTCGCAGCAGCGCGAGCCCATCCATCACCGGCATGCGCAGATCGAGCATCACCACCAGCGGCGTCACGCTCCGGCGCAAGATGTCGAGCGCGGTGCGCCCGTTGGCAGCTTCGAGGACGGTATACCCCTCCATCTCGAGCGCCATACGCATGGACGACCGGATATCACGATCATCATCTACGACAAGAATTCTCGACACAGTGCATACCTCAGTGCTGACGCGGTTAGGGGCTCGTATATAAGAGGCCATCGCGCACCTTCCACTGTCTTATCTAACGAGCGCTAATTGCCGTGGCATCACCTATCGCAGAGAAGTACCGTCAGCAGAAGCATCCTTCCAGGCACCGCTCAATCCCCCATAGCGCTCGCATGGCTTCATAGCGTCGTTTCACGCGTTCTGCTTGTACCTATGTGCAAAATCCTGGCCATCGGCACGTCAAGATTTCGTCACAGTCTCCGCATGTACCCCACGGATTAACGCCAGAGCCCGCCCTCTCAGGCCGTTCGCATGCGAGAAGACACGCTGACAGTCTGCTAGCCGCGTGCTATGCTACCTTCGGTATTTCTGCGAACAGCCACAGGTTCTCCAGGCCGTGCATGGAGAACGGGAAGGAGCGGCATATATGCCAGCATCAGCACAACAGGCGTCATCAGGCTCGGAGCCCAGCTTCACCGAGAGTGACCAGCGCATTGGCGAGCTGCTCACTCTCATGCACCCCATCGCGGACATGAACGCTCTGGCTTCCCTGTCTGCATGGGATCAGAATACAGCCCTCCCACCGGGCGCGGCGGAAGTACGAGGGCACCAGCTCGCGACCGCGCAAGGCATCATCAACGAGCTGCAATCGGCTCCTCGCATTGGCACGCTTGTGGCTGAGCTGGAGTCCATCGTCAAGCAGCCGCCATATACGGATGCCGACCGTGGGCTCGTCCGCTATGCGCGCCGCATGCACGACCACGCCACACGCCTGCCCCGCGGCCTCATCGAAGAGATGGCGCGTGTCGAGGCGGGCAGCTTCGATGCGTGGCATCACGCGCGCGCGAATAATGATTTCGCCTCGTTCGCGCCGTGGCTCACGCGAACCGTCGCGTTGAAGCGCGAAGTAGCCGACAGGCTGGGCTATGCCGAATCACGGTATGACGCCCTGCTCGACCTGTTTGAGGAAGGACTGACGGCGAGCACGGTGTCTGCCCTCTTCGCGCAGGTGCGCGATGTCAGCTTGCAAACACTGAGGCGCATACAATCGGCCAGTTCGGCAGTGGATGCCTCCATACTCGAAGGGCACTTCGCTGAGGAGCGCCAGCTCGATCTCTCCCGGCGTGTCCTCACCGCTATAGGCTACGATTTCAATCGTGGCGGCATAGCCGTCTCACCGCATCCATTCACCACTGATTTTGGCAGCCCGTATGATGTGCGCCTGACGGTACATCCCAGCGAGCAATTCCTGCAGGCTTCCGTTATGGCGGCGATTCACGAGGGTGGCCACGCGCTCTATGAGCAGGGCAGCGCTCCGGTGCTGGCGCGCACGCTGCTGGCGGGCGGGGCTTCGCTTGGCGCGCACGAATCGCAGTCGCGCCTGTGGGAAAATGCGATCGGGCGGTCCGAGGCATTCTGGCACGGCCAGTTTCACCATGTGCGCGAGGTATTCCCCGAGCAGTTCACGAACGTGGATGCCGCCGCCTTCGCCCGCGCGCTCAACGCCGTCCAGCCAAGTCTGATTCGTATCGAGGCGGATGAAGTGACCTATAACCTGCACATCATCATTCGCTTCGAACTGGAGCAGGCGCTGGTGGCTGGCGAGGTATCCGTCGAATCGCTGCCGGGGCTGTGGAACCAGAAATACCAGGACTATCTGGGCGTTACGCCTGATTCGGATACCACCGGCGTCCTCCAGGATGTCCACTGGACGAGCGACTTCGGCTATTTCCCGACGTATACGCTCGGCAACCTGTACGCAGCGCAGATCTACGCCACGCTCCGGCGCGCGTTCCCGGACTTCGATGACCGGCTCGCTTCGGGCGATACGTCGTTCATCCTCAACTGGCTCCGTGAGCGCATGTATGCGGTCGGCGCGATCTACACTCCTGCCGATCTCATCGAGCGCGTGACGGGCGAAAAGCCTGATCCAGGCTACTTCGCCGAGTACCTCACGAGCAAGTATGCAGCACTGTACGGTCTCCCGCATGAAAGCGGGGCCGGTGCGTAGCGCATCAGCACGAATCGCGGCTAGAGCGCGCGAGCGTATACGAACATAGTGGCCTCGCGCGCATAGCCCGCTCCATCCATCGCATCTTGCAGGATCAGCATATCCGGCAGCCAGAGCTCCACGCGCGAAAGTCCACGCGCGCCGGCCACCTCTCGCAATACCGTAGCCAGCCGACCGATGCCGTCCGCCTGGCCGTCGATGTACCCCACATCCAGATGCGCAGCCTCAGCCTCATTACGAGACACGGCGCGAGCGATGGCGAGGCCAAGTATCGTATTCCACTCCTCCATCACCAGCACATCGCCCTGTTCGAGGCACGCCCGTAGGCGTGACTCGTTCAGCGCGGCTGCGCTCCACTCGTCGAAGAGCAGCCCGCCCGTCAGCGGCGCGAGGTTCGACTGCTCCAGCCAGGCCCACAACCGCTCAAAGGCATCCGCTCCCGGGACCGTCACCCGCGCGCCGGCCAGCACATCGTCGCCTGGCAGGGTGGCTGCCACTACGTTCTCGTCACGCGCCAAAGCGGGCGCGGTATAGCGCACCACTTGCGCGACACGCTGAAAGCCGAAACGCGTGACCAGTTGCTGAGATGCCTCGTTGTCGTCATCCGTAAAGAGACGCGCCACCACAGCGCCGCGCTCATGGGCTGCCACTAGCGCGCGCGACGTCAGCATCCGCCCAATGCCGGAACGACGCGCAGCCGGATTTACGCGGATACCTTCGAGCCACGCTTCGTCCGCGCTGACCATGCGCACATGTACGATGCCAACAGGGCGCCCGCCTATCGCCGCAACCAGAAACACGCCGCGCTCGTCACGCAGCCATTCGTCCCAGACGTAGCTGATGTAGTCGCCCTCTGGCCAGGTGCGGGCGCAAAAGGCAAGCACCTCGTCACGATCAGCAGAGCGTGCCCGCCGCACGATCACATCATTGGTCTGGGGTTCTTCCGTCTTCTCAGCCATAGCACACACCTCTCCCTGCGCGCGGTCTCGTGCCGTCACACTGATAGCATACAAGACTTGCGCCGCCTCGGCGCATCGCGCGCGTGTCGACCGTCGCAACGAGCATCTCCCTGAGCGCGTGATCCCATGGCCAACCGGCATAGTCCAAACGGCACACCGCGCGCGCTATTTCCGGGCAGACAATTCCTGATCCGTTAAGATACAATGCACGTCATGACCACACTGAAGCGCGCGGACTTCCCCGCGAGCGCTACGACAATCGTTGGCGAACGACGCGCCTTCATCAGGTCAGGTATCCGCGCAGGCATGCGCGGCATCCGGCTTGAACGCCGGCTACGAGGAGAAAGTGACCCACGCTTGCCCGTGGGTCGAGTGCCATGTCACAACACGACGTATTGCTGACCGAACGCATACACGCCGTTCGGACGCTGGACATATATCATGCCATGCGACTCAATTGCTCGACGGGCGATTTCCGCCGGCCGGGTTGGGCCTTTTCAGCGCTTTCCGCTGAAGGCGATCCCACCGCCATCCTCTTCGATCTGCGGCCAGTCGTGCGGATCATTATCCCAGCGGTAGCCGCGGACGTCATCCCTGGCGGTACCGGACTCGCCGCCGTCGCTCCTGAACTGCGCGTGCCCGTCACGCGATATCTGCGCGAGCACTCGCCACAGCAGCTCTGCACGCCCACGTGCAGACTGGAACTGGACCAGATCGTGCGCGGCGCGTTTGTCCGCATCGCAACTAGCGCGAGCGATGCCTATACGCAGATCCACTACACAACTCCAGCAAGCTTCCAGCCCTATACGGGACAGCTCCAGGAGTGGCTCGAACAACTCGACGACAACGCGGAGACGGACCTGATCGCACTGCGTTTGCTTGCACGCTATGCCGGTGGCGTCTATGTTATCAGGCAGCAGGGAGCGATAGCGTCCTACGCGGGCATCCGGCTCATCTCGCCGCACGTCGGGCAGATATATGCGGAAACGGATGCCAGGATTCTGCGAGGTAACGGCCTGGCGCGCGCAGTCGGCTCACGCGCGACCAAAGCAGTGCTCGCGGATGGCCGCGTGCCCATCGCGCACGCGCTTCCGGAAGAACCAGCGCGTCGGCTGCTGCAGGCACTTGGCTACCAGGTGTATGCTCACTCCATCGAATACTACGAGCGCACCGCCTAGCCAGCTAAACGGATGCGAGAGCATGCGGCTCATGGATGAACGTCTCTCGACGTCGGTATGTGCCACATCTCATGATGAAGTTGGGTGTGGACTCCATGCCACGCAAACGGACCCAGACATGGAGAGGCAGGCGAGCGGCGCCCGGCTCGACGAAGGCGTGATCGCCAGCGTGATACCAGATGGTCACACGACAGTCGCGCTGGATATGGATTTCGCCTATGCTAAGGACGTTCCGCCACGCATAACATGGCCGGATTCGATTGACGCAACTGCCGGAACCATACGCCAGGTGGATGTGCTACCGCTCCTGTTTTCGCGGTAGCCGCGCGGTGCCGCGAAAAGCGTATAGGGAGAACGATTCGTGAAGTCGCTGATCGTCATACCAACATACAATGAGCGCGATAACATCACCGCGCTCCTCGAAGCCATTCTCACCATGGCGCCCGCCACGGATATTCTCGTCATCGACGACAATTCACCTGATGGCACCGGACAGATTGTTGACCAGATCCGCACGCGTCTGCCCCAGGTGTATGTGCTCCACAGGGAAGGCAAGCTCGGGCTCGGCACCGCGTACGTCCGCGGATTCGAGTATGCCATCGACCACAACTACGACATCGTGTTCGAGATGGATGCCGATTTCTCACATGATCCGCAGTACCTGCCGCGTTTTTTCAGCGCGATCGAGGGCGCCGACCTGGTGATTGGCTCGCGTTACATCAAGGGCGGCGGGACGCCGAACTGGTCGCCGCTGCGCAAGTTCATTAGCGGCGGCGGCAACACCTTCGCCCGCGCAGTGCTTGGCATCCCCACACATGACTGCACGGGCGGCTATCGTTGCTATCGTACGAACGCGCTGCGCACGCTCGATCTCGATCTCGTGCGCGCGCAGGGATACGCGTTTCAGGTTGAGATGACGTACATCTTCTGGAAACGCGGCTTCCGCGTGCGTGAAGTGCCCATTATCTTTGAAGACCGGCGCGTGGGCAAATCCAAGATGTCGCGCAAGATCTTCATCGAGGCGTTCCTCTGGGTAGTGCGTACACGCTTCAACGGCGATCCCGTCGTGCGCTCGGCCGCCATGCGGTCGAAGCGCGAGCAGACCCCCACGCCCACCAGGACGGGATCATAGCCGGATCGCGCAGGCTATTCTGGCAGTTGCGCGCCTTGAGTCCACTCGCCGGGGTCAGCGAAGCCCAGCTTGCTATAGGGCAGCGTGCGCTGCGCCAGCACTTCGGAGAGCAAGCGCGCGACAGACTCCATTTCAGCGCGTGTTGGCTGTCGCATGCCCATGCCGATGACAAAGCGCGCGGCGAGCACGAGCCGGTCACCGCGAATCCAGCCCCGCACTTCGCGCACCTGGGGAATTGTGTGAACCGCACGATTGAAGTGGCGCGCGGCATCACTCGCGAAGTCACGCCGGTATTCAGCGGCATCCAGTCCATCGATCTGCGGCGGCAGCTCGATCTCCACGCTGGGCAGAATCGCCACCTCTGGCGCCTCGAACTGATTGCGCTGGACTGTGCTCGTCCACGTGCCAAGTTCGGGAATCGAGCGCGTATTCCCAGCGAATTCGCTCGCGGGCCGCTGCGCCAGATCATATTGGGAGTGATGCGACGGGCGCTCACTGATCGGGCTGTGACTGGAAGTGTATCCGTACGATTCAAGACGGTGTGGCTCAGGCGTGGAGATGCCTGGCAGGCTACGAGCCATAATGCCGGAGGCTGATATGCCAGAGGCTGGATACGAGCGTCTGCTCCGGCTCTGCCTCAATATCGAGGCCCACTCCGTAGCCTGCTCGCGCGAGATGGGTAGTGGCTGCCACGGAGCCTCAGCGCTGCCACCACCCGAGTGCATCGTAGGGAAGTGGAGTGCCAGCTCCACCCAAATCTTGCGTTCGCTTTCATCAATCGACGTATCGTTACCGGGTGTGCGAAACGCCTCCATGATCACGCCGTTTGGTCCCTGCCAGCGAACGTGAGTCAAGGTGAGCGGATTGTCCGGCCAGCGACGCGCCCCCAGCAACTGACCGCCCTGGGTGGCATACGCAATGAGAATCTGCGAGATTCCCGTGTCTGTCTCAGCTAGGCGTCCATGCCCCCAGCCGACATTCGCCATGGTGGCACCTCCACGGAACCCCCTCACCACGACGCGCCACAGCGCGGCGAAACGCCCGCCCCTTGTGACAGCGCACCAGTGCCCCCCGCCTGCCGGCCAAAGTGCGCCGGCAAGGCTATTTTGCGGGAGTTCCGTCCTTGAACTACGCGAGAACACGATGACCAAATGATTACGACTGCGCGAGGATCATACTCCGCGGAAAGTCAGCCGCAAGCTCAACGATACGGTGGAATCTCACGCAAACTGCACACGCATTCTGAGCCCGGCTATTAGAGGCGAGTATAACATCCAAGCCACCGTTGGACAATTATTGCACCGTTTCAGGCTAGGTGGCAGAGAAAGCAGAATGTGCTAGCCCGCGTTACTCTTGCGCTGAATCTTGGGATATTTCTGGTCCGACAACCACCTGCAACTGAGCTTGCGCTTCCAACGGAACGTCTTCCAGCAGGCGAACAACTATCGTGCCAATATTGTCCTCGCCCCCGTTCGTGTTCGCCTCGCGAATCAGCAGATCGACCGCGCGCGACGGATCGGCCACGCCACGCAGGATGCTCTCGATTTGCGGGTCGCGCACCATTTCCCACAGGCCGTCGGAGCAGAGCAGCAGCTTGTCGCCAGCCTGCAACGGCACTTCGAAGACATCGGGCTCCACCTCATCCTGCTCGCCGCCCAGACTCCGATAGATCTGGTTGCGGCGCGGGTGCGAGTAGATTTCTTCCGGAGCGATCACGCCCGCCGTCACCAGGCTCGCCACCACGGAGTGATCCACCGTAATCTGATGCAGTCCCGTTTCAGGGCTCATCAGATAGGTACGGCTGTCGCCAACATTGACGATATACGCCATATCATCAACGAGCAGCGCTGCTGTGATCGTCGTGCCCATATCCTGACGTTCATTCATGTTGCGCTCGTGCAGTGCCCGTGCCGCCTGGTACACACCCTCTTTCAGCAAGCGGCGGAGCGTTGCGTCATCCACAGGCAGGCTGGTGGTCAGAACCTCCAGAACGGACGACGCGAGGCACTCAATCGCCAGCCGGCTCGCTTCTCGCCCGTTGAGGTGTCCCCCCATCCCATCAGCGACGATAAAGAGGCCGTAGGGCTGGACCCTGCCGCCCGTCGTGCGCAGGCCACGCGCTATGAAAATCGTATCCTGGTTGGGATCCTTAGCGCGCTTCACGCCCGGATCGGTCCGTCCCCACGCGTGCGGCATCAGCGCCATTCCCCGGCGCGTGCGCGTGAGGGCCGGCTTTACGCCAGGAATGCGCAAAGTAGACTGGTCGCCCAGCACATGAGCATCGAGCACGGGCACCGGCTGCGTCGGCACATCCTCCATGAACATCGAACCCGACTCCACGTCTACACCAGCATCAGCCGCGAAACCACCTCCGCCACCCGTGGAGCTTGCGCCCCCGCTCACCCCTTCACTAGCGCTACGCGCCAGCCGCCGCAGCCGCACGAGCATGAATGTGGCGAAGAGGATGAGCAGGATGGACAGCAATCCTCCGCTAATCACCAGAGCGCGCCGCGAAAGCATGAATTGCTGCGCGGCAAGCACGGGAGCGGGCCCGGATGGTGTCGGAGCAGCCGTGGGTTGAGGAGTCGAAACAAGCAATGGCGCAACGGTCGTTGTCTGCTGTCTGGCTGCCTGCTGAAACGCGACGGCGCCAGCGAAATCGGGATAACTCGCCACAAGGTGATCAAACGCCGAGGAAGCGGCCGCGAATTGCGGCGGTGACGCGTAAAAAGCGCTCAGTCCCTGCTGCCAGAGCGACATGAGTTGACCCGGTCGCCCGCTGATGACGCCAATCGCTTTCTGCACCGTGGAGAGCGGCGCCAGAACTTTTTGCCCCTGGCTGTTCACGATCACCATGCCCGTAAGCCTGCCGTTGACGTTGATCTCAGGCGCGCCCGGCGTGATCGCTTGGCCCGCGCCGCCGGCCTGGGCTTGCGTCCCAAGCAAGCCAGCATCGAGGGAGACAGGATAGAGCGAACTGTCGATCTGATCCTGCGCGATCACGTCGCTGCCGACTGGCTGCGCGTTTGCTCCGCCGAGATCGAGGATGCTATCCGCGCCGGAAGTCGGAGGATCGGAAGGCTGGGGAACCGCGAGCAGGGGCAGATCATGTGTATCGCGCGGCACGCTCAGTGGCAAAGCCAGCAGCGGGGAAGCCACCTGCCCGCCATTGGTGAGAATCTGGGAGGGATCAATGGCATATCGTATCGTGCCTGGCTGACCGCTCGCGCCTCCAGTATACGCGGCATTCAGCAAGACATCGATGCGATTGATGTTCCAGCCCGACGCATTGCCATAGAGCTGCTTGAAAGCCGCCTGCACCCCCTGGCAGGGTGTCAGCGGGTTGACCGCGGAAGTCGGGAGGAGGACATAGTTGAGGGAGTTCAAATTGGCGCCAGTCGTGCCGACGAGCGCGCCATCCGCGACGCATGGATTGAGGACCGGGATAGGCACTGTTCCGCCTGTCACCGAGCCATCGTAATACGTCAGCACGCGAACGACAGCAACGCGTGCTAGCGCGATGTTTTCAGGCGGCCGAACGGCGGAGGCGGGCAGCGCGGCGGCAAAGACACGCGGAGTGTCGCCGAGAGTGAGCAGGACACTCAGCAGGACACAGAGGAATGAGGCGACAATCGCCGCGCGCTGGTGCGCTCCGGTTGCAGTCATCGCACGCCCTCCACACGCCGCCATGCCGTGAACTGGGCGCCGTGCCACCGCCGCCCTCACACCACATGCGCATGCGCCGCTGATCGCCTGCCGGCTCTAGATATCCGCGCTCATCATGCCGTCGCGCGCCCGCGTCAAGCTCGATTCAGTTTCGCATGGATTGCGCGCAGATGCTGGCACGGCGCCCGCAGTATAGCATAGAGGTACCGGTACGTGAAACGAAATCTCCCCAAGGTATGAGTGGCTGAAACTGGTGTGCTCTCCAGCCTTGACGCTACCCGCGGAGTCTCTGTACACTTCATAAAGTATATTATGGGCGTCTATCATCTGGCCGGTACGTCAAGCTGTACGTACCGGCACCTGTGGAAGATCAAAGCCACATGCGCCAGCACACCATTTCAGAGCGGAACGCCGCGAACGGTTCCATCGCCGCGAATGGAGCCATCTCTGACCAGCATGAAACGATGCACGCGCCTGAGGCGGCAAAAACCGTCACGCGAAGGCGAACCATCTGGCCAGACGACATTGACGTCATCTTTGAGAAAGATCCAGCCGCGCGCAGCATCTTCGAGGTGCTGACCTATCAGGGGCTGCATGCCATCATCCTGCATCGCATCGCGCACCGACTCTACGAGCGCGGGGTGCCGTTCATTCCGCGCATGATCTCGCAGTTCGGGCGCATCATCACGGGCGGCATCGAAATCCACCCCGGCGCGCGCATCGGCAAGCGGTTCTTCATCGATCACGGCACCGGCGTCGTGATCGGCGAGACGGCAGAGATCGGCAATAACGTCATGCTGTACCACCAGGTGACGTTGGGGGCAACCGGCTGGTGGAAGCATCGTGGCGATGGGCGGACCAAGCGGCACCCCACGATTGGCGACAACGTCACCATTGGTGTAGGCGCATCCGTTCTCGGGCCGATCACAATCGGGCACGACAGCAAGATTGGCGCGATGTCACTCGTGCTCGAATCATTGCCGCCACACTCCGTCGTCGTCGCGCAGCCCGCGCGTCTGCTCAACCATCGTGGTGAGCGCACGCTGCATGACCAGCGCGATGATGACGTGATCGATTACGTCATCTGAGCCACCGGAACGAGACATCCTGGGGAAAGGATGATGGCATGGGAGAGGCGCAGACAGCAGCCGAAGATCAGGCGCGATTCCGCGTCGGCCTTTCAGCGGTCATAGAGCACGATGGCCGCTATCTGCTCGCGCGGCGGCGCGATATCGGCTGGTGGAATCTCGTCGGCGGCGGCCTGGAATACAACGAAACCGTCGAGCAGGGCCTCACGCGCGAAGCACGTGAGGAGATCGGCGCGGAGATCGAGATCATCCGCCTTACCGGCGTCTACTCGAAGCCCCAGAAGCGCGAAGTGGTGCTGACCTTCCTCTGCCGGCTGGCCGCGAACAGTCCCGCCCCCGAAACGACGGACGAGATATCCGAGGTGGGCTGGTTCGCGAAAGGCGAATTCCCTGAGCGACTCTTGCCCAAGCATCGCCAGCGGCTGGAAGATGCTCAGCGCCAGGACATCGCCGCCTTGGCGCACGATCAACTCACCTCGACGGCGCAAGACCAGGGGCTCTGACTCGCACGAGGGAGAAGTACTACGTCCATCCCGCCCAGAGGTCCCTCCATTGGACACGCTGAAACGCCACGATATATAGTGTGCCATGCCAGAATGCTGCCATACTGGCCCGGCCGCCGCGTGGCGGGAGGACGCTATGCAACTTGTACCGCAGGATTCGCCCACACAGACCATCCTGGTCGTCGAGGACGATCCTCAGCTCCAGCGGCTGCTTCGAGATACGCTCGAGCCTGAGGGGTATGCGGTCGTCGTTGCCTCCACTGGTGAAGAAGGCGTCGCCTGCGCCATGCGAGACCTGCCGCAGCTACTCCTGCTTGATCTCATGCTGCCTGGCATCAATGGCTTCCAGGTGGTCGAGCAGTTGCGCGCGAACGTCAAGACGGCACACATTCCGGTCGTCATCCTCAGCGCGCGCAACGACACCGCCGACAAGATTCGCGCCTTCGAGTCTCAGGTCGATGACTATCTGACCAAGCCCTACAATAGCGACGAACTACTTGCGCGCATCCGCACGCAGCTCCGGCACGTCGAGGAGACGCTGCTCTCGCCACTCACGCGGCTGCCTTCCGGCTTGCGCGTGGAGCACGCCATCGAGCAGCAGATCCAGACGCGAGCGCCGTGGGCCATCCTGTATCTCGATCTCGATCATTTCAAGGCGTACAACGACGCGCATGGATTTCTGCACGGCAACACGCTCATCCGGCTGCTCGCAACCGTAACGCGCGAGGTGCTCACCGAAACCGGCAACGCGACGGATTTTCTGGGGCATATCGGTGGCGACGATTTCGTCATCATCACCACGCCGGATCGCGTGGATGCCATCTGCCAGACGCTCATCCAGCGCTGGAGCCAGGCCAGTTCGACCACCGCCCTCTATTCGAAAGAAGAGCTGGAGCGGGGCGCGCTCGTCGCGTTCGACCGGCAGGGCCACCAGCAGGTGTATCCCCTGGTCACGCTTTCCATTGGCGTCGTCACGAACGCCAACCGTGCCATCACCTCGCTCGAAGAGGTGAGCCGTACGGCGGCGGAAGTGAAGCACAAAGCGAAATCCATCAACGGCAGCAGTTACTATGTAGACCAGCGCGGTACCAACGCCAGCGAGACGGTTATCTCGCACTGACACGCCACCGTGGCGCCTTACGGCCAAAGCCATTCCGTTGCGTGTCACGTGATCAGCAATCACCGCCATCCTGAGACTCCCCCTGCCACGCTACCCAGCTTCAACAGTCCAGCGCCTTGCCAGGCACCCACCGAGCGAGATTTCACCGCAGGGAGTACAATATCGTCCAGTGCGAAATATCGCGTGAGGGCAGGTGGGAACGCATATCCGGTCACTTGCCTGCCTTGCCATCAGCGGGAGTATCATCGCGCCCATGAGCAACGACAACAGTGCAGCACGCACGCGCGACGAGAGCGCCAGTATCCTTGACGAGCAGACGAGACGCGCCCAGCGCGAAAACGCCAAGCGTGTCATGAGGGAAAGCGGCATGGCCGAGCTCCTGCGGACGCTCAACGACAATGCGCTGCAGGGGCGCGGCTGGTTTGAAGAGTATGAAACGGGTGTGCTCTTTAAATGGGGATCAGGCTACACGCGCAGACATATCTGGGTGGATGTCTCTGGCGATAACCTGCGCTTCCGGCTCTCGCCGCACCTCAAATGCACGAGCGCGGTGCCGCAATGTGACGGTGAATTTCACACGCTCACGCCCACCATGTGGCGCCATCGCAGCACCGTCCTGCGCGAGCTGAACAGAAACTACGAGCACCCAGTCGCGGAAACTTCGGAGGATTAGAGACTATGCCACGCCGGTTGACTCCGGACGACTTTTACGCCATTCGCCTGGCCGATGACCCGCAGATCTCTCCCGATGGCGCGCACATCGTGTTCGTTCGCCAGGAAGTTGATCGCGAGTTGTACGAATACCGCCGGACGCTCTGGATCGTCTCCACAGAGGGAGGCGAGCCGCGCCAGTTTACCCAGGGGCCAAATGACACGTCGCCCCGCTGGTCGCCGGATGGCCGCGCCATCGCGTTCGTCCGCGCGCCCGCTAGCGGCGTGAAGCCCAGCAACGAAGAAGAGCGCAACGCCGGCAAAGGCAGGCCACAAATCTGGACCATCGCCGCAGATGGCGGCGAGGCGCGCCAGCTCACGCACACGCGTTACGGAGCAAGCACGCCTGTCTGGTCGCCGGATGGCGCGACCATCGCGTTCGTCTCGCGCACCGGTGAGCCGGATGACAGCGAGTCAGTGGATGCCGAGCTGCACGGCAAGCATCTGCCGCGAGTCCGCACGATCACCCAGATCTGGTATCGCGCCGACGGACAGGGCTTCTTCTACGATACGCGCGCGCACCTCTTCTCCATTCCGGCAGCGGGCGGCGAGGCCCAGCAACTGACCGATGGCGACTGGAACGACGCCGCGCCCGCGTGGTCACCGGATGGCACGCACATCGCTTTCCTTTCGGATCGCTCGGAGCACCGCTGGAGCACCCCCGCATCGCAGGTCTGGGTGCTCGATGTGGCGAGCGGCGAGCAAATGCGCATTTGCAGCGAAGATCTCGGCGCGGGCGCGCCCGCGTGGTCCCCGGATGGACAGGCGCTCGCGTTCCAGGGATCGCCGCGCTTTGGTGGATCGGGCCACACGGATATGTACGTCGCGCCCGCCAACCCGGAGATTGGGCCGGAGCGCTCGCTCACCCAGGATTTTACGCCCTCGTGTGATGACTCGTGTAACAGCGATCAGCGGGCGGGTCATGGCGGCGGGCATCCGCGCTGGTCGCCGGATGGACAGGAGATCTTCTTCCAGGGCACGCTACGGGGAACCGTCCACGTCTACGCCGCGCGTCCGGATGGCAGTGCCGCGCCGCGACAGGTTACGAGCGGAGCCGTTCAGCTATACGCCTTCTCGCTGGATGATGCCTGCAAGACGCTGGCGCTCGGCCTTTCCAGCCCAACCATCCCCGGCGATGTCTACACGCAGCCCGTTTCCGCGGGCGAGGCGCGTCGCCTCACCGAGTTGAACGCGGAGCTCTTCTCGCAAATCCAGCTTGCGGATGCGCAGGAATACACCTATCGCGGCCAGGATGACTGGGAGTTGCAAGGCTGGGTGATGCGTCCCGCCGACGCCGCGCCAGATGCGAAGCTGCCAGCGGTCCTCGAAATCCATGGCGGACCGGCCACTACGTATGGCTATGGCTTCTTCCTGGAGTTTCAGTTGCTCGCGGCTCGCGGCTACGCGGTCATCTACACCAACCCGCGCGGCAGCACGGGCTACGGACGCGAATTCACCGACGCCGTCATCCACGACTGGGGCAACAAGGACTTCTCGGACGTGATGGATGGGCTGGATGCGGCCATCGCGCGCGGCGGCATCGACCCAGACCGGCTGGGCGTCGCCGGCGGGAGCTATGGCGGCTTCATGACGACCTGGGTCGTCGGCCACACCGATCGCTTCAAGGCCGCGGTGACGATGCGCCAGCTCGCGAACTGGGCATCCTTCTTCGGCACCAGCGATATCGGCACGTTCTTCACCCGCGACCACATCGGCGCGACGCCGTGGGAGAATCTCGAAGAGGTGATGCGCCACTCACCCATCACCTACGTCGCCAATATTCACACGCCGCTGCTCATCATCCACAGCGACAATGACCTGCGCTGCCCGATCAGCGAAAGCGAGCAGGTCTTCGCCGCGCTGAAGTATCTGGGCCGCGAAACGAAGTTCATCCGCTTTGAGGAACAGACGCACGATCTCTCTCGCGGCGGACATCCGCGCTCACGGGTGATTCGCCTGAATGAAGTGCTCGGCTGGTTCGATACCTACATGAAGGCGGAGTAGCGCACCAGCCCGCTCGCGGCAGGTCCAAGCTGTCCCTCTTCTGGCTTCCAGGGGAGGGACACGTCGTCTCTGCGGCACGATCAGCCCTCCGGAGTCCAGCCATCAGCGGGGAGAATACAGATGCCACGGGAGATCGCATGAAGATGGCCGATCACGGCACGGCGCCACCCATATTTGACGGGCACAACGATGTGCTGCTGCGTCTCTACCTGCCTGAGCGTAGAGGGGGAGCTTCGTTCTTTACGCGCAACAGCGCTGGCCACATTGATCTGCCTCGCGCGCGCGAAGGTAGATTGGGCGGCGGCTTCTTCGCCATCTTCGTGCCGTCTGACCCCACCACCCGGAAATCGCCAGGTGAGAGCCTGCATATCACCGAGCACGGATGGCACGTGGACCTCGCGCCGCCACTCGATCTGGTCTATGCCCAGCGCCACACTATCGCCATGATGGCCCGGCTCTTTCGCCTCGAAGCGGAAGCGGCCGGACAGGTGCGCGTCGTCCGGACCGCTGATGAACTGGCGGAATGCCTGCGGCAAGGCATCCTCGCGATGGCGCTCCACTTCGAGGGAGCGGAGGCAATCGATGCGGATCTCGATGCGCTGGATGTCTTCTATGCGGCGGGCCTTCGTTCGCTCGGTATCGTCTGGAGCCGCCCCAACGCGTTCGGGCATGGTGTGCCATTCAGGTTTCCGGCCAGCCCGGATACCGGCGCGGGACTCACCGGCGCGGGGCAAGCGCTCGTCCGCGCCTGCAACCGGATGGGCATTCTCGTCGATCTGGCGCACCTCAATGAGCGCGGCTTCTGGGATGTCGCGGATCTCACCACCGCGCCCCTGGTCGTCACCCACGCGGCGGCGCACGCGCTCTGTCCCGTCACGCGGAATCTGACCGACCGGCAAATCGACGCCATCGGTGAATCGGGCGGCGTCATTGGCGTCAACTTTGAGGTTTCGGCGCTGCGGGCGGATGGTTACGACGACCCCGATACCCCGCTGATGGAGATCATCCGCCACATCGACTACATCGCCGGACGCATTGGCATTGACCATGTCGCTTTCGGCTCGGACTTCGATGGCGCGACGATGCCCGCCGCGCTGAAAGACGTGAGCGGCCTGCCACGCCTGCTCGCCGCGCTGCGCGAGCACGGATACGACGAGCCTGCGCTCCGCAAGCTCACGCATCAGAACTGGCTGCGCGTCCTGCGGGCAACGTGGAAGTAGAGCGCAATGGCCCTTACCGGCTGGCCGTCGCCCGACGGAGCGCTGACCGCACCATGGAGCCGTACGCGCGCGGATTTGACGCCTGCAAAGTTCATCCATAATGATGCTTTGCATCGGCATGTGATTTCCCTGTACACCATTTCACTTTATGACTCATATCACCCATCTTTGGCGACTTGGCACTTAATGAGACACTGTCAAAGTCACCTTGACTGCTTCCTCAGTTACCTGAATCAGGAATCCAACAAAGACGAAGAATACTCCGGCTGTACCCAGCCGCTTGGGAGGAAGGCGATCAACCCACAGCAATGCCCGCTCAGCAGTAGCAAGTACGCAGCCCAAACCTGTTCCGCCGACAATACCTGCGAGAGAAATCAATGCAAACGTCCACGGCACAAATTGGCCATATAGGGCAAAGTATGACACTGCGGTGACAGGTCCTACAGCAACACCAGTTGCCATACCAGAACATAATCCAATAAGGTCAAATGGCGCCCTTTGAGCAGTCTTCTTCTCTGCCATCTCAACCCCGGAGGCAAGCGCAGTATCTCCGTCAACATGCACCACCAATTCGCCAACTATAAGTTCGTGGCCTGCAGTCACGTCTTGCCTATTTGCTGAATCTTTCCTCGGACGCAGCGTAACCCTAATATTTGGTCCGCTTTGTACTGCATCAGGAAGGACGGCAGGTTGAGGATTAAAGTGGACTTGTAGCAGAGCAACCAAGAATCCGAAGAGCAAACCAGCAGGAGGTCCTTGAACAGCTCCCCAGAAGATACCGGAATTGAGATCATGTGAGTGCCTGAAATTAGCCATTACCACATATACCAACATGCCCTCGAACACACCTAGAGCAAAGCCAAGCAATATTCGTACATAGCGCCTATCCTCTCTATATGCGGGCTGACCAGCATTCCATTTTCTCTCGATGGTCAGCACATAGCCAAGTCCTGCTCCCAGTCCGCCAGTCGAGCCAAATGCCAGAAGTACTGATACTGCTCCGATTTCTGATACAGCATGGACAAAGTAAGGGTCGAATCTCACGGCGTCAAATGCGATGACTCCCAACGCGGCAGTTCCAACCAATGTGCCCACAATGACATATGTAATTGCTTCAGTAAGTATCCTTAACGGTCCATGGCGTTGGCCAAATAAGTCATAAGCCATATACAACGTGCCTACCAGAGCAATGACCATGCCTCCTATGCCAGAGAACCGTATGGCCTGTTGTCCAATGAGATATAGCACGTTCACGCTGTTTCTCCAGTACATTCACCAAGCCGCAGGTGAAGTTCAGCAGAGACTATATTAACTCAATTCGGGATAAGTGAAATGCCTTCAGCGGGGATATGATGCGGTTTACCACAACCCATCAGTCCTGGTCTGGGAGGCATTGTGCATGAGTATACTCGACCTGTACTGTTCGGTAGACGCCTTCTGGCAGCAGTTCGAACCACCGTGGGAGCAGGAGCAAGTGGCAGGTGGTCGCCAGCGCCGACGCGCTACGCGCCTCCACCCCAGTGAGATCATGACGATCCTGATCCTCTTCCAGCAGTCCGGGTACCGCACCTTCAAAGGCTTCTACACCCAGCACATCCAGACGCAGTTGCGCGCCGAGTTTCCCCATCTGGTCAGCTACAATCGTTTTGTCGAACTCATGCCGCGCGTCCTGTTGCCGCTCGCCGTCTATCTGCATACCCAGCTGGGCCGTTGCACCGGGATCAGCTTTGTTGACTCGACGAGCTTGTGTGTCTGCAAGAACGCGCGCATCCCACAACACCGTGTCTTTCGCGTCGATGCGCGGCGTGGCAAGACCTCGGTCGGCTGGTTCTACGGGTTCAAGCTGCATCTGGTGGTCAATGACCGTGGCGAGTTGCTCGCGTTCTGTTTGACGCCGGGCAATGTCGATGATCGCCGCCCCGTCCCGCGGCTCGTGCGCCGTCTCTTTGGCAAACTCTTTGGCGATCGCGGCTACATCGCATAGCCCCTGGCGGAGCAGTTGTTGGTCTAGCATGGTATTCAACTCATTACCAAAGTCAAAGTGCGCAAGAACATGCGTGAGCGGCTGTTGGCCTATACGGACACGTTACTGCTCCGCAAGCGGGCGATCATCGAGCGTGTCAATGACCAACTCAAGAACATCTGCCAGATCGAGCACACCCGCCATCGCAGTCCATTCAACTTCCTCGTGCACCTCCTCGCTGGACTCATCGCCTACTGCCATCAGCCCAAGAAACCATCGCTCCATCTCGATCTGGAGCATCTCGCCTTGCCAGCAGCGTAGCTTATCCCGAACTCACGTTATATTAGCATGGAGGCGCTACTATTGCCTGCGATTTGGATGATTTGATGACCATGACAACCGTATGGCGGTAACAATGTGATGTATCATAGTGGAAGTCAGTATACATACCAAGCGAGATCACGTCTTTTGCGTGCTCCAAGACCGGCGAAGCGCATACTTAGGCATGGGTACAGGGTCCAGGCATAAAGAAACGGGTAGGTCGCAGCGCCTACCCGTTTCTTGCGAGCTTCCCTTCACGCAGACTCGCCTCGCCGTCGAGGCAGGGCGCATCATGCGCCATATCGTCCAGCACGGATTGTGCCAGATCAAGCCACCGGGCAGCCAGAATCACACTCATGAGGCGGCTTTGATATGTTGCGCTACGTGGTAGGCCAGCGCCATCGTTGAGAGCATCGGGTTGACGCCAGACGCCGTAGGGAAGCCGCTCGCGTCGCTGATATACAGTCCGCGCACGCCAAAGACCTGCCCGGTTGGATCGGCAACGGCGTCACTCGCGCGGCCACCGAGCCGACACGTCCCCATCTGATGCGCGGTCCCTACGAGCAGGCGGTTACGCAGCACATTCCGGTGAGCGATCTCCGCCATGAACGTCGCGAGCTGCGTGTCCGTTACCGCGCCGGGCGCGTTGTGCTCGCTGCTGAGCGCCAGCCGTGGCGTATGCAGCGTGGCCACGCGCACCGCGCCACCCGCGAACGCCAGCCGCGTCGCTTCCTGCATGCCGCGCACCAGATGCGCGCGATCTGTTTCATTCGGCCAGTAGTCGATGACGGGCTCACTCTGCGCGTCCAGCGTGATACGGCCCTCGCCGGTATCTCGCGCGAGAATGATCATCGCGGCGGCATTCGGCAGGCCGAGCATCTCGCGCTTGAAGGACGCGCCGCCATCCCACGGCATGCCGAGCGCCATCAGGCCGGGATGCGTCGGCATCACCTCGAAGCGAATGCCATAGCCGCCGCGCAGGTGCGCGAAATGATCGGAGTACACCGTCTGGAGCGAGCCTTTCCACGGCTCGATGAGCTGATCATAATACGTCTGCATTATCGCCACGGGGTGCAGCCGGAGGTGCCGCCCGATGTTGGAATTATCCAGCCCTGATCGCAGGAGCACCGCTGGCGACTCCACCGAACCGCCCGCCAGCACAACGGTATGCGCGCGCACCAGCACGCGATAGCGCTTTCCCGTCACGGAATCGAGCGACCACGCGATGATCCCCGTAACCTGCCCTGCTTCGATCACCACCCGCTCCGCGGCACAATTCACGAGGAACCGCGCGCCTCTATCGTGCGCGTCTTGCAGGAACGTGAGCATGGTGGACTGCTTGCGCCCATACGGGCAGCCGAAGCCACAGGCGCCGCACCGTTGCCGGCAGTCAGAGGCATTGCGCGGGATGCGTTGCCACGCATAGCCAAGTGCCTCACATCCACGCTTGAGCGCCGCATTATTGGGATTGGGGTCGCTATCTTCCGTATTGACGCCGATGCGCTGCTCCGCGACTTCGAAGCCGTGTTGATAGTCAGCGCTTGTCGCGCCTGTCAGCCCGTGCTCGCGCTCCCACTCCTCCAGCACGTCCTCAGGGGTACGCAGCGACGTGCTCCAGTTGACCGTCGTGCCGCCGCCGAGGCACGACCCCGCCAGGACGACCATCGCCAGATCGCGCGTCGCGAGCGTTCCCCGCCGCAGATAGAGTTTCGGCGTCATGTCCGCTTCGCTGCCATTGAAATCAGCTTCGTTGTAATAGCCGCCCTTCTCGATGACAATGACATCCTTGCCCGCGGCGGCAAGCTCCGCCGCGGCCACGCCCCCACCCGCGCCCGATCCGATCACGACGACATCTGCTTTCAGCGTCAAATCGCCGTTCACCTCTATTGTCTTGATGCGCTTGGGGGCCAACTCCGGCGATGGGGGCGGCGGCGGAGGCGTATAGCCCAGCATGGGCCAGCTAGGATTGCTTCCGTTCTCCACTGGCGCGGAATAGTAGATGAAGGCCGCGAGCCGCTTGATCGCCTGAAAGCCCTGGCGAAGGTTCGCGACCGGACTGTTGCTCATGCGTATCAGAGCGGCTTCTCGCTCGGGCAGCGGCAGCCGCGCCACGCGCATCGGCTTGCCCACAAGCATGATGCCGAAGGCAGGACTATCCAGCAATTTGAGCAATTGCCGGAACTGCGTCCTCATCTGTGGCGATTCGGCGGCCAGCACGTCCGTCATAAGCGCGGCAACGCCCAGATCGCGAGCCGACCGCTTCCAGTAGCCGCTAGAATCATCATCGCCAGCGGGCGGGCGAACAGAGGGGATCAACGCCTCACAGAGTGCTTCCAGTGTCCGGACCTCACGCGCCGAGAGCCAGCTGGAATCAGCCGCGGCCCGGGCTGCCGTTCGCTGCGTCGTTGCCATAGGTATCGCCTGCCTTCGTCGCGGCTGGCATGCCGCATAGCGACTCCTGCCTCACAACGCCAAATTGATTGCGGCGATGATACACTATTGGGTCCGCATTGCACAGATACCGGATGCTCGCCACTACTCCTCCACGAGCAGCAGGTGATAGCGGTTCTTCCCGGTGCGCATCAGCACGGCGCGCCCGAACAGCGCATGAGACGCGGTGAGCATGCCCTCCGCGTCTTTCCATCGCTCGTCGTTCACGTACAGGCCCCCCTGCTGAATCAGCCGCCGGGCCGCGCCCTTGGAAGGCTGCGCGCCCACGGCCACCAGCGCCTCAGAAATGGGCATGCCTTCCTCAAGGCCGAGGCGGGGTATCGTGGCCGTCGGCATCGCTGAGCGAAGATGCGGCAGAACGTCCGGCGTGAGCTGATTGATCTCCCCGCCAAAGAGGATGTCTGAAGCGGCAGCGACCGCGCGTGCCGTTGCCTCGCCGTGAATCAGCTTCGTCACCTCGAAGGCCAGCCGCTTCTGCCCGGCGCGCTTGCCTGGGTCGCGTTCCTGCTCGGCCATGATGGCGGCAATCTCCTCCAGCGGGAGGAACGTAAAGACCTTGAGATAATGCTGTACGTCGCGATCATCCACATTGATCCAGTACTGGTAGAGCGCGTAGGGAGTCGTCATGTCCGGATCGAGATACAACGCGTTGCCCTCGCTCTTGCCGAACTTGGCTCCCGTGGACGAGAGAATGAGCGGTGCGGTCAGCGCGTGAACTGTCGCCTGGCGCGTCTTGCGGATCAGGTCCACGCCCGCGGTCAAATTGCCCCACTGGTCCGTGCCGCCAATCTGCACGGTGCAGTCATAGGTGTCGAAGAGGTGCAGGAAGTCCGTCGCCTGCAGGATCATATAGCTGAACTCGGTGTAGGAGATGCCCTGCTCGCGGTTCTCCAGCCGCGCCTTGACGGATTCTTTCGCCAGCATGGCGTTCACCGTGAAATGCTTGCCGATGTCGCGCAGATACGTCAGCACGTCCATCTTGCCGAGCCAGTCGGCGTTGTTGACGAGGATAGCCCCGCTCTCACCCTCAAACGAAAGAAAGCCCCGAAGCTGGTCGCGGATGAGCTCGGAGTAGCTGCGCACCTGCTCCACACTCAGTAGCTGTCGCTCGGAAGATTTGCCGCTGGGATCACCGATCATGCCGGTCCCCGCGCCGACGACAATAATCGGGCGATGACCCAGCCGCTGGAAGTGCGCCAGCATCATCACCGGCACGAGATTGCCGATCTGCAGGCTCGGCGCGCTAGCATCGAAGCCGCAGTAGACCGTGAGCCGCTGCTTCGCCGCCGCCACGGGCAGGTCGCTCTCGGTCATCAGGTTGATCAGATCTCGCTCGCGCAGCACGTCGATGATGTTCTGGCGCGGCTCACGTCCTACAGGCATACCTCTTCGTCCTTCTCGCTCGTATACTTCAGTTGCGGCGTAACGCTGCTATTGTGCGCCACGAGTGGCAAAGCCCGCAAGGGTGGCCAGCGCGTGATCGCGCCAGCATGCCAACATATGGATGCGCGAACGCGAGAAGAGGAGTATGCTGGGCACGCGCACGCAGGCCCACGTGGAGCGTGCGACGTCGCGGGCAAGCGCGAAGCGGCGCTGGGTCAGCCGGGAGCGCGACATGATGGCGCTCACCGAAAGCACTCTCAGGAGGATGGATATGCAAGACCCGCAGGAACTACTGGTTGTCGCGTTCGAGGGAGAGAAGAAAGCGGAGGAGGTGTTACGCGAACTGCAGAAACTCAATCACGAGCATCTGGTTCACCTGCGCAATGCCGCGATCATCACGCGAAGTCACCTGGGCAAGGTTGAGATACACGAGACACACGATTTTGACGCGAAGCAGGGCGCGGTCGCTGGCGCGCTTGCCGGTGGGTTGCTCGGCATGATGCGCGGCAACCTGCTGGAAGGCGCGGCCATTGGCGTAGCCGGCGGCATGATCGCCAGCAAAGTCGTCGATCTGGGCTTCAAAGATGACTACCTGCGCGAGCTTTCCCAGAGTCTGACGCCCAACAGCTCGGCGCTGGTCGCGATTGTTCAGTTCGAGCACGCGGATCAGGCGATGCAGGAGCTCGACCTGCGCGGCGGCAAGATCATCCGCCAGACGTTGCCCGCCGATGTGGCACAGCGCATCGCGGCTGCCGTCCAGGGCTAGGCTGCGTCACGTGGCGGAGCAGGTCTCTATGCGGAGGCTTGCTCTGCCATGACCGACACTACGGCAACAATCGCGGAAACGCAAGCGTCGCGACCATCACGCCGATGCTGGCCGCCGCGAAGAGCCCCAGGCCAAACATCCAGATGCGATAGCTCGACCGCCGTGTGAATCCATTCGCCTTCACGGGGAACCGCGCCCGAAGCTCACGCGGCGAGTGAAACGCCAGGCCCATGAGAGTGGTCAGTCCCATCTCGCGCTCGAACGCCTCCAGCAGCCGCGAATTCAGTTCTTCGTGATAGCGATGCTTCGACATGAGCTGCATCGAGATGACCGCCAGAATAAAGGCGAGCAGCGCGGAAGCCAGCCGCGCCGCCGGACTGCTGCCGGGACCAAGCGCGATGGTGAAGAGGAAGGCCTGCCCGCTGAGACTGAGCGCGGGCACCTGCCACATCAGCGTATCGTAAGCCGTGCGCCGGGCCGCAAGCGCCTGGTAGACCGCGCCGACCATTTCAGGATCAGACGGCCAGTGAACGTAGAGGTCGGTGCGTGAGGATGGCTCATTCTGCATGGCGCACGCTCCGTGCTGCGATGGAACCCGCCTCTTCTCCTAGTTGCACGTATTATCGAGGAACACAGGCTAGCTGTAAAGAGCGACGTGACGTTCGCCCGGCAGACGATTGCGGGGGGCAAAAAACACTCCCTCACGCGGCGCACCGCGTGAGGGAGATGGTGGCTTGAACCAGCCAGCGGCTACATGCTCTCGATGCGCTTGCCCAGTGCCGTGTGCTCGGCGGCCATCGCCTTGGGCAGGTGGTCGCCAAACTGGCTGAAGAACCTGCCCTGATCGGCCCACTCGGCCTCCCAGTCGGATTTATCCAGCGCGAGCAGCCGTTCCACGGTATCCCGCGAGATATCAAGGCCATCGAGATCGAGCGCGTCGGGCGTAGGCACATAGCCGATAGCCGTCTCGCGCGCGTCCGCCGTGCCGCGAATGCGCCCCAGCATCCACATCAGCACGCGCACATTCTGCCCGAATCCGGGCCAGAGGAACTTGCCGTTCTCGTCCTTGCGAAACCAGTTGACGTGGAAGATCGCCGGTGGATTCGTCAGACGCTCGCCCATCGTCAGCCAGTGGCCCCAATAGTCGCCCATGTTGTAGCCGCAGAAGGGCAGCATCGCCATCGGATCGCGCCGCGTGACGCCGACCTCGCCAGTAGCCGCCGCCGTCGTCTCGGACCCCATGCCCGCGCCAACGAAAACGCCATGCTGCCAGTTGAACGCCTGGTAGACCAGCGGGGCCACGCGCGCGCGCCTGCCGCCAAAGATGAACGCCGAGATCGGCACGCCTTGCGGATCTTCCCAGTGCGGCGAGATCGAAGGACACTGGCTCGCGGGGGTCGTGAAGCGCGAATTCGGGTGCGCCACCGGCCCGTTATCCTGCTCGTACGGATGCCCAAGCCAGTTGATGGTCCCCGGCGGCGGCGTCTTGCTCGCCGGGTCGATGCCTTCCCACCAGGGCAAGCCATCCGGCGTGCGGCCAACATTGGTGAAGATCGTGTTGCTGGAAAGCGCGGCCATCGCGTTGGGATTCGTCTCAGCATTGGTGCCCGGAGCGACACCGAAGAAGCCATTCTCCGGATTAACCGCCCAGAGCCGGCCATCCTCACCGATGCGCATCCACGCGATGTCATCACCAAGCGTCCAGACCTTCCAGCCCTGGTCGGCCAGCGGCGAGACCAGCATCGCCAGATTCGTCTTGCCGCAGGCGCTCGGGAACGCGCCCGCCATATACGTCACATTGCCTGAGGGGTCTTCCAGGCCGAGGATGAGCATATGCTCAGCCATCCAGCCTTCTTTCCAGCCCATCCAGCTCGCCAGTCGCAGCGAGAGGCATTTCTTGCCGAGCAACGCGTTGCCGCCATAGCCGGAGCCAACACTCCAGATGAGGTTTTCCTCCGGGAAATGAAGAATGAACCGCCGGTCCGGATCGAGATCACCAATCGAATGCAGGCCAGGCACGAACTCGCCGCCGTTGCGCTTCAACTGGTCGAGCGCGATCTGCCCCATGCGCGTCGTGATGCGCAGGTTAGCGACTACATACGGGCTATCCGTGACCTCCACACCGACCTTGGCGTGCGGTGAGCCAGCAGGCCCCATCAGATACGGCACCACATACATCGTCCGCCCGCGCATCGCCCCCTCGAAGAGCGGACGCACGCGCTCCTTCGCCTCCTTCGGCGACATCCAGTTGTTGGTCGGGCCAGCGTCTTCCTGCCGCTCCGTGCAGATGTACGTCAGGTGCTCGGTGCGCGCGACGTCATTCGGATCACTGCGGTAGAGGTATGAGTTCGGATACGCGGACTCGTTCATGGGCGTCATCGACCCATCGCGCACCATCGCGCCGACAAGCTCCTGATATTCCGCCTCTGACCCATCACACCAGACGATGCGGTCAGGTCGGGTCAGTCGCGCTGCGTCATCAACCCATGATTCGAGCGCTGACGTCTCAGACATGGCTGTCTATCTCCCTCGACGTTGAAAGATGCATAGCGCCACGCCCGCGCGGCACTATACGGACCAGACTATGCGATAAGCCGGATAGGCAATCACACGTAGAGCAAAACTATTTCCAGCCTACCACTCTCCCTAACATCCGCGCAACCTGTCGGCATCGCGGTGGTTGACGGCAGTCATACCGCTGTGTACCCTTGCATGCAGACGTCAGGCCACGCCAGCGGCAGCAAGAGATGGCGCCTCACGCGCCGGATAGACTCGAAGCTGCCTTGCCATCAGGCTTCTTGCCAGCGCATGACGGTCACAGCAGAATCGAACGCTCCCCGATAGAGGGAGTATCGCCGGCCCTGGCAGAGACGCTAGACAGCATCCACGATGATATGACGCACGTAACCCGCGGAGGAGGCGACGCATGGTCAGCCAGCACCAGACCACTGCTCGCGCACAGACGCCCGAAACCGGCACGCCCTCGCCACAGCGTACGTATGAGGACTACCGCCGCATCTTCGCAGGGCGGCCCATGCCGTTCGCTTTCCTCGACCTCAATCTGTTTGATGCCAATGTGCGCGCGGTCCTTGCCGGTTCAGGCAAGAAGCGCATCCGCGTGGCGTCCAAATCCGTGCGCAGCGTGGCAGTGCTCCGGCGCGTGCTCGCCGCAGACCCGCGCATCCAGGGCGTGATGTGCTTCACCGTGCGCGAGGCGATCTATCTGGCACGGCAGGGGTTCACCGACCTGCTCGTGGGCTATCCCGCGACCGGGGCGAACGATCTCGATGCCGTGGCGGAGGCAATCGCGGGCGGCGCGGAGATCACGCTGATGGCGGACTGCATCGAGCATGTCGACCGCATCGAGCAGACCGCCAGCGCACACAACGTGACGATTCCCGTCTGCCTCGAGTACGACATGTCGCTGGACGTGCCAGGGCTGCATTTCGGCGTCTGGCGCTCGCCGCTGCGCTCGCTCGATGCCGCCCGCGCCGTAGCGCAGCGCATCCAGAGCGCGCCACACATCCGGCTGGATGGCATAATGGGCTACGAGGCGCAGATCGCGGGTGTAGGTGACAACGCCTCCGGCCAGCGCGTCAAGAACACGCTGATCCGCGCACTCAAGCGGCGCTCGATACCGGAGATCCGGCGCAGGCGCGGCGCGCTGGTAAAGATGCTGGCGGAGATGGGTGTATCACTGCGCTTCGTGAATGGAGGCGGCACGGGCAGTCTTGCCTCGACACGCGACGATACCGCTGTAACGGAGATCACCGTCGGGTCGGCGTTCTATGCGCCCGCGCTCTTCGATCTCTATCGCGAGTTCCGGTACCTGCCCGCGGCGGGCTATGCCATCGAGATCGTGCGCCAGCCCGCGCGCTCGCTCTACACCTGTCTGGGCGGCGGCTATACCGCGTCCGGCGCGGCTGGAGTGGACAAGTTGCCGCGGCCATACCTGCCGCAGGGGGCGCGGCTCCTCTCGCTGGAAGGCGCGGGCGAGGTCCAGACTCCCGTGCGCTACGCCGGTCCAGTCCGGCTGGGGCTGGGCGATCCAATCTTCATGCGGCACGCGAAGGCGGGAGAACTGTGCGAGCGGTTTACGACACTCGCGCTCGTCCAGGGCAACGCCGTCGTGGACGAAGCGACGACCTATCGCGGCGACGGACAGTGCTTCCTGTGAAGGCGTCGGCGGGAAAGCTGGCACAGAGCCAAACGCGCGAAAAGGCAGAGGATACCATGACACACTGGCAGAACTGGTCCGGATCGGTGACGTGCGCCCCGCGTGAGATCGCGGAGCCGCGCAGCGTCGAGGAGCTGGCGCGAATGGTCGCCACGTTCGCCCGCAACAGACGGCATATCCGCGTGGCGGGATCGGGCCATTCGTTCACGCCGCTCGTGCGGACCGATGATGTGCTCATCTCGATGGAGCATCTGAGCGGCATCGAGTCCGTCAACGCCGACGCGGGTACGGTGACGGTGCTCGGCGGCACGCGCCTCAAGCTGCTCGGAGACGCGCTGCTGGCGCGCGGGCTGGCGCAGGAAAACCTCGGCGATATCGACGTGCAGACGATCACCGGCGCGATCAGCACGGGCACGCACGGCACGGGCATCCGCTTCGGCACGCTCTCCACGCAGATCGCCGCGCTCACGCTCATCACGGCTTCCGGCGAGATCCTCGAATGCTCACCGGAGCGCAATCCGGAGATCTTCAAGGCGGCGCAAGTCTCGCTGGGCGCGCTCGGCATCATTGCCCGTGTGGAGCTGCGCGTCGTTCCAGCGAAGCGGTTGCGATTCGTGAGCCGGAGCGAGCCGCTGGCAACCTGCCTGGAGCATCTGGAACAGTACAAGCGCGACAACGATCATTTCGAATTTTTCTGGTTCCCCTATACACCGTCCGTACAGGTCAAGTTCCTCAATGAGACAGATGCGCCCGCCAGCGGCAGCAACATCTGGGGCGAGTTGAACAAGCTCGTGCTGGAGAACGGCGTCTTCTGGGTGCTCTCGGAATGCTGCCGGATCGCGCCGCCGCTTGCCCGCACGGGCAGCCGCATCTCGGCGTGGGGCGTCGCGCCGGTCAATCAGGTGGATTACAGCCACAAGCTCTTCGCCACGCCGCGTATGGTGCGCTTCCAGGAGATGGAGTACAACATCCGTGCGGAGGACTTCCCGCGCGTGCTCGCCGACATCCGCGCGGCTCTGGACCGCCGCCGCTTCAACGTCCATTTCCCGGTCGAGTGTCGCTTCGTTCGTGGGGATGACATCTGGCTTAGCCCGGCCTATGGCCGCGACTCGGCCTATATCGCCGTGCATATGTACCGTGGCATGCCCTATCGCGACTACTTCGCTGCCGTGGAGGAGGTCTACCAGCGCTACGACGGACGGCCACACTGGGGCAAGATGCACACGCTCGGGCCGGAGACGCTCGCCGCGCGCTATCCCCACTGGCATGACTTCCGGCGCGTGCGGGCGCGACTCGACCCGCAGGGCGTCTTCCTGAATGACTATCTGCGCCACCTGCTGGCCGCCGATGAGCCGGTGCCGGCGGCCAGCCCCGCGCAGGTCGAGCAGATCACTGGTGGAGAAACGGACTAACCGCAAAAAGAGCAGGTGATATATGGATACGCCCGCCCAGACGACAGCCACGCCCGTAGAGCACACGGCGCTGCGCCACGGCGTGCTCGATCTGCGCCATGCGGTAGTCATCTCCGTCGCGGTGATGTCGCCCGCCGCGTCCATCTTTTTCAATACGATACCGCAGGCGGGATACGCGGGCGCTGCCGTGCCGCTCTGCTACGTGATCGGCTTCGTCCTGGCGCTGCTCGTGGCAAACCAGTATAGCGAGTTCTCGCGTGAGTTGCCCTCCAGCGGCTCGGCCTATACCTTCGTGACGGAAGGGCTTGGCCCGCGCTGGGGCCTGCTGACGGCGTGGATTGGCTTCGCGGCGCTCGCGCTCGGCGCGCCATACTCCTTCGTGCTGATGAGCGCGAATCTCGCGGAGCTGGCCCAACGCTGGCTGGGACTGAATCTGCCGTGGCCGGTGTATTTCGTGCTGGCGATCGGGATCATTTTCGCGCTGAGCGCGTGGGGAATTCGCCAGTCGCTACGCGTGGACCTGACATTCCTCGCGGTCGAGATGCTGATCTGCGTCGCGCTGGCCGCGCTGGTGCTGGTGATCGTAGGCAACCGGGGCGGCCTGACGGCCGCGCCGTTCCTGCCGTCATCGGTGCCGCCAGGAGGCGATCTGACGGTCGGCATCGTGCTCGGCGTCCTGAGCTTCATCGGATTCGAGACGGCGGCGACACTCGGTGAGGAGACCCGCGAGCCACACCGCAACATCCCGCGCGCCGTCTACGGCTCGATGCTGGTCGTCGGCGCATTCTATATCCTGATGGCCTACGCGGCCACCGTCGGATACGGCCCTGCCCACATGGCGACCGGCTACGCGCGCGATACCGCGCCGTTCGATACCATCGCGCGGCGTTTCGGTGGCAGCGCGTTCGCGGCGCTGATTGATATTGTGGGCATCCTGTCGTTCTTCAGCGCGGCGCTCGCTATCGTCAATGGTGGCGCGCGCGTGCTCTTCGCGGTTGGCCGCGATGGCGCCGCGCCCCGCTGGATAGCGTGGACACATCCGACGCGCCATACACCCATCGGCGCGATTATCCTGCTCTGCGGCATCGGAATCGTCGCGGGCATCGGCCTTGGCGTGGCTTTCACGCCCGTCGGGGCGTTCGCCTTCCTCGGCACGCTCGACGCCATTCTCGTCTTGCTCATCTACGCGCTGGTGACGGTGGCCTGCGTGCGCTTCTTCCGGCGGCAGCGCCGGTCGCAGTTCCGCATCGTGCGCCACGCCGTCGTGCCCACGCTTGCCGGGCTCCTGATCGCGGCGATCTGCGCGGCAGCCATCGCCTCCCCCGGCCAGCCGCCGCTGAGCGCCATCCCGGCACTCGTCGGCATCTGGCTGGCGCTCGGCATCGTCGTCGCGCTCATCTGGGGCAAGCGTGCGCCGCGGCAGGGGGCGCCAGTCATGGCCGATGCGGCCACGACCGACATCACTCCGTGAGAGATTCCCAGGTTGGACGCCACCCGGCAACACGCGAGCGAACGGTAGTCAGCCAGATGATGGAAACGAAAGCACCACGGAGGTGCCGGTGCGCGAGGGCTGGCTATGCCTGGCCCTCGGCCGGCGGCACGGTCGGCGGCAACGCGCCGATGGTCGCTGGCGAGTGATCGGCGCGCTGGCTGTTTCGCAGGGCTGGCAGCCAGCTCGTGAGTCCGAGGCCCGCCAGGCCAACCACCAGCGCGATGCCATAGACCGGCAAAAACGCGCCGCGAATGACGGCGAGAGCATCAGCGTATGGCGCGAATCTCGTCCTGTACATGAGCGAGAGCACCCACAGCGCCACGAGCACGGTAATGACTGGCCATGTGGTGTGGATTATTGCGTGCGCGAGACCCGCGAGCTTTTTCTCACTAGAATTGAGCATGATCGCCAGTGCGCCCAGAATGCCGGTGAGCAGCCAGAACCACGGCAACAGGTTGGCCAGGCGCTGGTGGCCGCTCTGTGTAAAGGTATCGGGTGTCAGGCCAACAAACACAAAGAACGGCTGCAAAACTGGGGGCAACTGGGCAACCTTCGGCCCACCGGGAATGACCGGAATGTTGTCGGGATTGAATAGCGCGAAATCGGGTAGTACCTGGCGCAACTGTGGTGGCACGTCGAACACCGCGCCCGCCCCCTGCGTATAGTAGGTGTCCGCCACACGCCCGTAGACCACGCGCACAGCCGCGGAATAGGAGTCGCCTGCGATAGCGCTCCCCGGCACGGGCACCTTGACCAGCGGGATAGCCAGCGGACGCGAGGGATGCGCTTTCGCGTCCGCTTCGAGCTTGACGTAGACCGCCTGGCTCAGACCGGTGCCGTGCGCGACCAGGAAAGGATTGAGGATATCTGACCCCGCATCGGTGATCAGCGCGGTTGCGCTCGGCCGCGCCGAAAGCATAGTCAGTGACGTCACCCAGAGCGTGGAGAGGACGATAGTCGCGAACAGCCCGTAGACGATGCCGCGAACTCCGGACAGAGACATCTCCAGACCTCCTCTAATACACCCGCTCACGTTTCGAGCAAGTGTAGGGAGTTCACTGGAGGCTGTCAATTCGACCGAAATACGCAGGCTGAACGCGAATCGATCATGGTGCGCGCAGCGTCTCTGTCTCTTGGTAGCCCAACGGCATCGCTCTGTGAAAAGAGAAATATCAGCCAGCCGGCGATTCATCGAGCGCTGTGAAAAGGCGCCCATGCCGCCGCTGGTGCGTCCTTTCGTGCCGCGGCCTCACCGGATAACCACCATAATGGGTGCCAGCGACGACAGGAAGAGAATCGTTGCGTAGGAGGTGCGCAGCGTCGGCAACCGCAACTCGCTCGCGACAATGACCCCCAGCGCAATGGCGGGCGCTGCCAGCCGCCCCGGTGTCCACATATCCTGCCAGAGCAGCCACGACGTGATGCTCAACATGCCCGTATAGATGATGACGAAGAGCGGCACGGGATCATTCAGCGCGGCACGCCAGCGGCCAGCCTGCCAGTTCCGCCACAGCGCGATGGCCGAGATAATCACGGCGAAGATCAGCGGCACCACCACCAGCGCGACGATTATGCCGAAGTCGGCGCGGTGTCGCTCCTGCCAGAGTCCGTGAAACGGCACGAGCAGCAGCCCCGTATTCACGCCCGCGCCAGCCGTATCGCCGGTGAGCAGCGCCCACTTGCCCCAGACAATCCGCAGAACGATCTGCCAGGCGAAGAATGGCACCAGCCCGATGAGGCTCGCGACCGCCAGCGAGCGCCAGCGCTTCTGGACGATTAGCGGCAGACCCAGCAACGGCAGGGAAAGGATAAGCTGCTCACGCGTCAGGAGCGCGCCAGCGACAGCCAGCCCCATCAGCGCATAGCGCTGCCGCCGCAAGAAGAACACCGCGAGCACGACCCACATCACGGAGAATGGATCCGCCACATCGCGCAGGAAGCCCAGAATCTCGCCAGCGAAGAGCGCTGCCGCCGCGCCGAGCCAGCGCGAACCACCCGCCTCCACAGCCATCACGCCCACAAGCCACGCCGTGATGACGATTGCGACGAAGTTGGCCAGAAGCAGCGTGTAGGGCACCAGATGCGCGTTGCCAAACGTCAGCAGCCCGGCTATCCACGGATAGAGCACGCGCTCCGCCCGCACCTCGCCAAACGCCAGGTCGAGCGCGCAGTTCGGGGGATGATGCGCGCAGATGATCGGCTGTGTGGGGTCGAGCGCGATGAAATAGAAGAATTGCCCATCGAAGCCCGTCGGATTATTGTTCATCACGAGCTTATCCAGACCAAGATGCGAGCCTGATATCGTCCCAATATCGGCAAACGCGGCGACCCCCTCATAACCTGGCTTCTGGTAATATCCCTGCCAGGAAAAATAGATACGAGCCGTCAGCGCCAGCATCAGGCCGACCGCCAGCAGTGGCGCGAAGGGCGCGATGCGGCGCGCGAACGCGACTACAGTGCTCCACGAGCGGCGAACCGTTTCGCGTCGCCCCGCCGGAAGAATCGATGTCGTGCGCTCCATTTCGCCTCGCTTTCGTCGCGCGCTTCCGCCTGCCGCGGGTACGCGCCAAGGCAGGTCTTCATCCTTACTCCGGATGTGGGCAACCGCGCGTATCCACCCGTCTGGTATGCTCTAACGAGAAAGCATCGCGCTTTACGGCAGGCATGCCTGCCAGATTGGTTTCAGTCGCAGCCACGATCCGGCGCCTCTGCTCACGACCGGACGGGCGCAAGAAGAAAGGCCGGGCTACCGTGCGAGATACGCCCGAGACCACGATACGAGAGCTGGTCGCTGAATTGGAGCGCCGCTTCCCATATGCCGCCGCCCACCTCAGGCGAAGTTCCGGCACACGCATCGAAGACAGCGGCTCTGAGCAACACGCGACCCAGCAGCATCCCACCCAGGGCATCGTGTTCACGATCTACGATGGCACCACCTTCCGTGACTACGCCACAAGCGAGCTCGCGCCAGATCCGCTCGCGCGCGCCGTACGCCAGTGGGCAGCCGGATTGCGGCCACATCCCGGTGGCGCTCCAGTCATCGGTGGCGGCTATGCCACCATCGCTGGGCGCGATCCGCGCATTTTTCATACCGCTCCGCGCCTTGCTCCGGAGCGCATCCCGCTCGCGGAGAAGCTGGCGCATATCCGTAGCATCCAGCGGCGCGCCAAAGATCTGGACCCACGCGCGGTGCAAGTGACGGCAGCGTATGGTGACGGCATAGTCTCCAGTCTCTATATCGGGCGGGGCCGCCACCTGGAACAGCATCTCACCCGCACCACGCTCGCGCTCATGGTTGTCGTCGCCGAGGGTCAGCAAGTGCGCACGCACATGCTGACGCGCGGTGGCACCACTGGCTATGAAGTCGCGGAGATCACCGACGACGAGATCACCTCGACGGTCGAAACCGCGCTCCGGCTGCTCAATGCGGAGCACATCGAGCCTGCAACATACGACGTCATCACAGACCCGAGCATCTCCGGCGTCATCGCGCACGAGAGCTTTGGCCACGGCGTCGAGCTAGATCTCTTTCCCAAGCACCGCGCCCGCGCCGCTGGCTATCTTCAGCAGCGAGTCGCCGCGCCGGGCGTCGATCTCTTTGATGATCCCAGCCGTGCTGGCGCCTATGGCTCGTACTTCTTCGATGATGAAGGCGAGTTGGCGCGGCCAACGCATATCCTGCGCGATGGCGTCTTTGTCAGTCCCATCAGCGATTTCGCGTCCGCTACGCTGGCGCCCGGACCGCACACGCCAAACGGGCGCAGGCAGGATTTTACTCGCAAGGTATATGCCCGCATGTCAAACACGTTTTTCGCGCCGGGCGCGCTCACGCCAGAGGAGCTGATCGCGGGCGTCGAGCGCGGCATTTACCTGCGCTCAGCCGAAAGCGGCATGGAAGATCCGCTCGGCTGGGGTGTGCAGGTAACGGCGCACTACGGCGAGGAAATCATCAATGGCAGGCTGACTGGCCGGCTCTTTGCCCCCATCGGCATCACGGGGTACGTCCCCGATCTCCTGCGAAGCATTACGGCCGTTGGCAGCGATTTCGAGCTGACGCCCGGAGTCTGCGGCAAAGGAACGAAAGAGATGGTTCCCGTCTCCACTGGCGGCCCGCACATGCGCATGAGAGCGAGGCTGGGCTAATGGCAAACAACATCGCAAAGACATCCGCCCTGACCACTGAGCATCTGGCCGCCGCGCTCGCCGCGACTCCGGGCGTGAGCGACTGGCAGGTGACGGTCCTGGAAGATGAGGAAGCACAGCAGTACGTCATCGGCGAACGGGTCGAGGCTCAGCGCGAGGTGCACAACGAGCGCGCCCGTGTGACGGTGTACAACCGGCATCCAGCGCATAGCGAGATGGAGACGGGCGATGCGCTTGGCATGGCGGGCGTGACGCTGCTCGAAAGTGATGCCGCGGATGAGCGCGCTCTTTCACAAAAACTCGCGGAAGCCGTCGAGCTTGCCAGCCTGACAGACAATCAGCCGTACGCGCTGCCCGGACCACCGGCTGACGGTTTCCCCAACGTGCAGACCGCCGACCCGGACCTCGCGCGCGATATGACGCCTGCCGTGCAGCGCACGATGGATCAGTTGCGCTCACTGCTCCAGCAGGAGCAGCAGGTCGAGTTGAGCAGCGCGGAGTTGCTCGTCACCCGCTCATCCCGTGCCATGCGCAGCGGCCAGGGCATCGCCGCGATTGAACGCGGAACGGTCGCTACGCTGGATTTCGTCGTGCTGGCGCGCGACGCGAGCGGCACAGCGGAGTTCCATGCCCAGCTTGAACGGCGGCGCTTGCGCGATTTCGCCCTGGGCGAAACCGTGCCCGTCTACGCCAGCTATGCCCGCCACCTGTTGCGCGCTCGGCCGCCACAAACGCACCGCGGCCCCGTGATCTTGAGCGGCGAGGCGCTGGCGAGTCTCTTTAGCCCGCCATTGGGGCCATCGCCACTTGCGTACCACACCTCTGCTGAAGCCGCGTATCGTGGAGCAAGCCGCCTCAAGCCTGGCGACTGGGCCACCGGCGAGCCGCCACGCGGCGATCGCATCACACTTTCGAGCGACGCCATACGTCCCTGGGGATTGAGCACAGCCGCCTTCGACGGGGATGGATTGCCAGCGCGCCTGGTACGTGTGATCGACGCCGGAAGGGTGCGCCAGCGCTGGGCCACCGCGCGCTATGCCGCATATCTAGGCATCCCGGCGACGGGCGCATTCGCTAACATACGCGTTGAGCCAGGCACTGCCAGCCTCGATGAGTTGCGCGTGACGGGCGGCGGGCCAATCTATGAGATTGTGGCGTTCTCCTTTATGCAGCCAGATGCCGTCTCCGGTGAGTTCGTCGCGGAAATTCGCCTTGGCTACCGGCATGACGCGCGTGGCACGGTGCCAGTCAAAGGCGGAGCGCTCGCTGGCAACGTCTTCTCCGCGCTGCGGGATGTGCGTCTTTCGCGAGAGACATATAGCGATGGCCGCTATCTGGGGCCGCGAGCGATGCGCTTCGCCGAGCTGACGATCGCGGGAGAGTGAGCCACACGCAACTGCGGGGAGGTGCTGGCGTCTCCGCCATCCTCCCCACCCGAACCGCGGAACTTGACTGCGCGCGGGCCAAATGCTACACTGGATTGCACACGCGGGCGATTAGCTCAGTTGGTTAGAGCGCCACGTTGACATCGTGGAGGTCGGGGATTCGAGCTCCTCATCGCCCACCAGATGAAGAAGCCGCTGGAGACGGTCCAGCGGCTTTTCTGTATTCCTACACTATGAGGCGACGCGCGTGGGCGGCGGCGTAAACGGCGAGCGCTCAGCGGCGAAAATAGCGTAATCCTGCCAGGTCATCGGAATGCCCCGCTCGGCGCACCAGAGCATGAACGGCGCGTAGTGCGAGCGAGCCGTCTTGTGTTCCAGCAGCATCAGCTCGGATGCGATGCTGCCGTCATCGAGATAGCCAGACTCGCGCCACGCCGCGTAAAGCGGCTCGTGATCGTACGGGATCGAGCGATGCTCGAAGTGCCACTCCCTGCCATCCCAGGTGAAGAGGCCATATTGCGCGTTCTGGTCGCCGTTAAAGGGGCAGCCGACCGCGCCGATCACCACCACCTGCTTTCCCGCCACCGTGCGCTGATAGGGATAGTGTATATGCGCGCCAATGACGAGCGACTCCGAGACGTCGGCTAGCGCCTCGGCTGCCACCTCATCCGGGCAAAGCCGGCCCATGCCCTCGCGCTGATGGCGCGGGCTGCCATGCACAATGAGCACGGGCGCGGCCCCTGGCAGCTCAACGTGCAAGGTCTGCGGCAAAGCGTCCAGCCAGTTCGCCCAGGCCGGAGTCAGCTCTTCCGTGGCCTTGCGCACGGGAGTCCACTCAGGCATCTTCCACTCGGCGGGCCGGTACGCTCCACGAGAAAGTGCCGCAAGCCAGGTATCGTGATTGCCGCTGATCGCCGGAAACCCCAGCGGCGCGACTCGTTCCAGCACGGCGCGGCTCTGCGGCCCGCGATTCACGAAGTCACCGGCGATGACGACGCGATCCGGCTGGACCCGCTCCAGATCAGCCAGAACGGCTTCCAGAGCGGGAAGATTGCCATGCAGGTCAGAAATTACGGCAAGCGTAGACACAGGTTATTGCTCTTGAATCTCAATGCTGAGGATCTCATCACCTGGCTGGCGGTCGCGCTGGGGATCTCGCATGCGGATGCTCCGCACAACATCCATGCCGCTGCTCACCTTGCCGAAGACGGCATGCACGCCATTCAGGTGCGGTGTCGGGCCAAAGGTGATGAAAAACTGCGATCCGTTCGTGTTGCGGCCAGCATTGGCCATGCTCAGAATGCCCGCGCTATCATGCTTGAGCGCGAGCGCGCCGGCCTCATCCGCGAATTTGTACCCCGGCCCGCCCATGCCGGTGCCGGTCGGATCGCCACCCTGTGCCATGAAATCCGGAATCACTCGGTGAAACGTCGTATGGTCATAGAAGCCGTCACGGGCGAGGAAAACGAAATTATTGACCGTGACCGGCGCCTGCTGAGCAAAGAGATCAACGGTGAAGTCGCCCTTCGCCGTATGAAATATGGCCCTATAGTGCTTATTCGGATCGATCTGCATCGCTGGCTGGCTGCTATACTGCTTTGCCATGTGCCATTCCTCTCTGAACTGTTGCCCACTCGGGCACATTGATCATGATAGCACACGCCTCCTCGCCGAGGGGGTACGCCGCTCGTTGCCTGAAGGCAGCTACTATGCTATGCTGGTCGCTGCGACACTACACAGGAACCTGCCAGATCCGGCGTCCTGGGGAGGTACGTGATGGTGCAGAACTGGGCGGCGCGTCGCGGCTCAGATAGAGACGTGGACCGGCGCACACGCCAGATCAAAGAGATCGTGCGTTTGGGGTCCGCGCTGCGCGCTGAGATGAGCCTGGAAGCAGTGCTCAAGCAGGTGGTCGAAGCCATTTCTTCCACGATTGGCTTTGGCGCCGCCGTCCTGAACCTGGTCTATGAAGGGCGCGAATTCGTCGAAATCGTCGCCACCGCGGGGCTGAATGAATATGAGCGGAATCGACTGATTCAGTCTCCTCCTCCCGTCTCTCGCCTGCTGGCGGTCATGCTCCCCGAGTTTCGCATCAGCAACTCCTATTTCATCAGCCACCTGCACAAGCACCTGCTGGCAGGCGTGGAAGGCGTGACGGTCACGCAGCCACTCACGCCCAATACGCCCGATGCGTGGCATCCGGAAGATGCGCTGCTGGTGCCGCTCGTCAGTCCGCAAGAGCAGCGGCTGCTTGGCATCCTTTCACTGGATCAGCCGGAAGATGGCAAGGTTCCATCACTCGAAACGATTGAAATTGTCGAGATGTTCGCCAACCAGACCGCGCTTGCCATCAGTACGAGCCGCCTTTTTGAGGAGCGCGAGCGCGAGCGCAAGGCCATGGAAGATGGCATTTTCGAGTTGCTCTACCAGCTGGAACAAGTGCGACATGGCAACCTGAATGTGCGTATCCAGCTCAGCAGCGAGAAACTCGGTCCGGTGGCGGGCCTGCTCGATGTCGTTCTGAGCACGGTCAGCTCACTCCTGACGGATGCCCGGGAGGCCAGTGTCATCGTGAGCCACGATACCTCCGCGATGAGCGCGGCGGCCACTTCCCTGGCGCAGCGCGCGGAGGAGCAGAACCAGCAGATACGGGACATCTCCGCCGCGATCGAATCGCTGGCCGAGACGAGCAACATGATCGCCGCCACCGCCCGCGAATCGAGCGCGATTGCCAACGACGCTCTGGTCATCTCCAGCGTCGGGCGCGAGGCCGCCGAGCGGGCTGCCAGTGGCATGAGCAGCGTGCGCGAGATGGCGCTTCAGTCGGTCAAGAAAATGAAGCGGCTTGGCGAGAGCGCGCAGGATATTGGCGAGATCGTTCAGATGGTCGCGGATTTCGCCAGCCAGACCAATCTCCTCGCGCTCAACGCCACGATCGAAGCGGCGCGGGCGGGCGAGCATGGGCGCGGATTCGCCATCGTCGCCAAGGAAATCCGCAACCTTGCCATCAGCAGCGCTGAGGCGACGCAGCAGATTCACGCGCGCATTCGGGGCATCCAGGCGGAAACGAACAATGTCGTCGTCGCCATTGAGCACAGCACGCAGCAGGTCGTGATGCAGTCCGAACTGGCGTCTCAGGCTGGCTCCGCGCTCGAAGAAGTGGATGCCGTGACGCGCAAGATTTCCGTCGCGATCAACGACATGAATGAGACGGCCATACGCCAGGCCGAGGCGGCAGTCGGCATCGCCGCCAATATGGCCGGCGTCTCCGGCATCTCGATGCAGACGCGCGAAAGCCTGGAGCAGATGCGCGTCTCCATGGAAAAGCTCGTTGAACGCTCGCGTTCGCTGCTTGATGCCATCAGCGTCTTCCGCCTGAATGACCGCGATCAGCAGGCAGGGCCACGCCTCTTGCCGCCCGCAAGCGCGCTGCATGCGTCGGAGCTTTCCACGCAGCCAATTGCCACCGTATCCGCTGCTGCTCTCGCGGAATGGCAACGGGCACAGCAACAGATGAGCACGGGCGGCCTCACGGCGGCGCTGCCACGCGTCGATGTGCCGGTTCACCCGCCTGCGCCAGAGGCTGCGCCAGCCGCTGGTGAGGAGATGGCACGAGCCTCAGCGAACGCGTCGTTCTCCGGCGACCGCTTTTCCGCATATTCGAGTGGTCCGCTTCCGAAGCTCGATAGCGCGCGCGCAAACGGACAGGCATCTGGAGCTGGCGAGCCGTCCCAAAACAGCGGGAGCTCGCCGGTTCCACGTCAAGAAAAGGGGTAACTCTTCCGCTCAGTCCGTCCGGTTACGGCAGCGCGACAATGCGACTGGAAACCGGCGGATCAACCGGCAGGTGCTCATGGGGCAACACCGTCAGGCTGGTTAATTCAGCCGTGCTGACTCCAAGAGCACTGCCTAAACGACGGATCACATATGGTTGAGGTTCTTCTTTGCACTGTTCGAGGTGAGTGATCGTTTCTCGCTTCAGCCCGGTCATGTCAGCGAGCTGGCTGATGCTCAGTCCATTTCGCTGACGAATCTGGCGAAGACCACGAAGTAGCATGCGCGCTTCCTCCACGTTGAGGCAAACCCTGGAAAACACGGGCCACATTGCCCATGCTCGCGTCATGAAGCTCTCGCCCCAGTGGCGCTCAGGAACACTTGCTGACGCATACTGCACGCTCCATGCCATCTCGCGACGACCGGAAGCGCCGTAACACGTGCCGCACTTCCCGATCATATCAAATTCGCGGCGTGACGTAAAGCAGGCGGAGAAACCTCACGGGCGCGCGGCTGCGAGCGACTGCAATTCCATCGCGCGCCGGTAGAGCGCCACATATTGCTCCGCAGACGCATCCCAGGAGTAGTCCGCGAGCATGGCACGTTGCATGAGATCCTGCCATGCTGACCGGAACCTGTATGCCTCCGTCGCGCGGACAACCTCCGCGAACAGGTGAAACGGATCGTATCGCGTGAAGCTGAAGCCGTTTCCTGTGTTCTCCTCCGGATCAAACGGTTGAACAGTATCGGCAAGTCCGCCCGTGCGGTGCACGATGGGAATGCTCCCATAGCGCATGGCCAGCATTTGCGTCAGGCCGCAAGGCTCGAAGCGAGACGGCATGAGAATCATATCCGACCCCGCATAGATGCGCTGGCTGATCTCAGCGCTAAACGTTAGATGGATGGACACCTGCTGCGGATAACGCGCCGCGAGCCGCTGGAACATCGAATGGTAGTGCTGATCTCCGGTGCCCGCCACGACGAGCTGGATGCCCTGCTCGATCAATGGGATGACGACCTGATCCAGCAGATCGAATCCTTTCTGATCCGTTAGTCGCGAAATGATGCCAATGAGCGGCGTGCGCTCCTGCACGGGTAGGTGGCAGAACTCCTGCAACAGTCGCTTGTTTGCCGGGCGCTGATCCAGTGAAAACGCGTCGTAATGAGAGTAGAGATACGGGTCAGTGGAGGGGTCATTTTCCGCTGCGTCGATGCCGTTCAAGATGCCGTAGACCCGATCGCTGCGCTCGCGCAGGACGGGATCGAGCCGTTCACCAAACTCCGGCGTGAGAATCTCGCGCGCGTACCGCGGGCTGACGGTGCTGACGACATCCGCGAAGAGGATGCCGCGGCCCATCAGATCGACCACGTTAGAAAGCTCCATTACCTCCGGATACAGAAAGCCTTCCTGCGCGACGCCCGCCACTTCAAGAATGCGATAGCCGAAAATGCCCTGGTATGCGAGATTATGAATCGTGTAGACGCTCGCGGTATGCGCGAAAACCGGATCGTCGCGGTAGAGCGTCTTGAGCCAGTTTGGAATGATCGCGGTATGCCAGTCGTGACAATGGATGATGTCTGGCGACCAGCCGATCTGCTTCACGAATTCGAGCGCGGCCCGGCAGAAGAGAATGAACCGCTCACCGTCGTCGTTGTAGCCATACAGTTTCTCGCGCTGAAAATACGGCACCGAATCAACGAAATAGAACGGAACGCCATGATCCGGCGGCGCTTCGAGCACATCCACCGGCTCGACCCCGCCGCTCATCGGCACGGGCAGTTCGCTCATGCAGCGTTTCAGCCCCCAGCGCTCGCGGCTGATGCTCTGGTAGCCCGGCAGGATCACGCGCACGTCGTGCCCCAGCCGCTTGAGCGCGCGAGGCAGCGCCCCAATGACATCGGCCAGTCCACCCGTCTTGACGTACGGCACGCCTTCCGATGCGATCATGAGAATACGCAGCGGGCCTCCACGCGCGGCAACTTCCAGATCGAGCGGAGCCGCCGTCGGGACTTGCAGCAAGAGATCGTCAGCGACAGCGGGCGCATTCATGGCCACGCGGGATGCCATCGGGTAGGAAGGAACCGGACCTCGCGCGGCATTCTCGGCAGGAGTGGAAGACGACATGGAACATCCTCCCATGTACGAGCCCATATAGAATTCAGCGGCGCCCAGTCGTGATGCGAATGCGCGTTACGGGAATCGTGTTGGAAACACGCGCCACTGCCCAGCGAAGCAGATAAGCGAACGCAATGCTTACCAGGTGACGGATCATACCATGCCAGTTCGCCACGCCAGCGGCTATGGAAGCCATCCATATCGCGCGGGCGAGTCTTAGTATAGCAGTCTTGTTCTATCCCTGCCAAAGGCAGTCTATCCAGGCACGAAAGGCGAGCGAGGTGTGCCGCCATCGGCCAAAGGCGAGAAACACACTGACTCCTGTTGCGCACCGGAAAGCTTGCGAGCGCTCGCGTTTCGCGGTATGACACCCTGTTCAAGGTAACACAAAAGGGTCCGGGGAGTTGCCCCCTGGACCCTTTGCGTGAGACGTCCGAGAAAGTCGCCGCCGCGTCGCTACTCGCCAGCGGGCGTGACGACGAATGAGCCGTTCGCTTCGTATTCTTCCTCCGGCGGAAGATCTGGACCGAGCGCGCTATAGGCAAAGGCGCCGACTGCTGCGAGCACAACCCCGAATACGACAAGCTCCGGGTATGCCTGCGGCAGGCTGTGCATCACAATGGCGACCGCGAAACCGATGAGCGTGGAGGAGCCGATGATCACCATCCACACCGCGGACCGCGCGCGCATGGCGCCAAAGAACGCGATAAGGATGCCACCTAACTGAAAGAGGCCGCCCGTCAGGAAGAATGCCTGTGAGCCTTGCATGGCGTTGATGCCCTGCGTCAGCACATCCGTGTGAAAGCCCATGATCGCGGCGATCAACTCGCCCGCGACACCAATGCCTAGCGCCCAGAGCACAAACTTGCGCAAATCGCTCATCGGCTTGTGACGCACGAAAATCGCCAGTTGCAGCAGCGCCAGGCCACCCATGATCAGCAGGCCCCAGAAAGCGTCATGCAAGCCGCCATGCCCTGGCTGGTAGAAAAGCGCCAGCGCCTCCGTCTCGAAGAAATTCGGCATGGAGAAGAGCGAAAAGCCCGCCAGATAGAAGAACAGCAGCGTGCCGAGCACGAGCCACTGCCCCGTGCAGCCGAGCGGCTGTGCCTGTGTCGAGGCGAATTCACGCTGCGTCGCCCAGGTCCAGGCGAAGGCCAGCACGAAGAGCGCGATGGAGATCATCAGTCCCATGGGCACCTGTGCCGGATCATCCGTGTGAATCAGCGTCACGGCCAGCCCCATGAAGATGATGCCGATTGTTACGCCCAGCACGACCGTATTGCGCCGCGTGCTCCAGAAATACAAACCAAGCACGAGCAGGCCGAAAGTGAGCGAGAACACGATGGCGCAGATGATATACCCAGTAAACGGCGTAAACGTGCAACTTCCGGGGATAACCGTTTTCTGCGAACACTCAACCCAGGTCTGCTGGGTATCTACGCCATGTGCCCAGTTCACCACGGGATAGACCGCCGCCCAGATAATCAGCAGCGGCACGCCAACATTGCCAATCAACCCAATGACGCCGTGCAGGTAGGTAGCGGGCATGAACTGCGCGCGGTTGGCCACCATGACGGGCAACAGCCAGAGTTGCAGTGCGAAGAGCGCGAGCAGCATCCCGATGAACAGCAGGATGTTGCCAGCGGGTCCGTGCGCGCCGTCATTTGCCGGCATGATTGCCGTGGGATTGAACGTATACAGGGTGACGTAGATCGCGACGATAACCAGCGCCAGCCCCATAGAAAAGCGGATGGCAAGCGCGTGCAGCGGCCCGGCCAGGCGGCCAGCCAGAGCCAGCGGGTTGAGCGCCGCGAATCCGATCATGCCCAGGCCGATGACCGTCGCGATCATGCCAACGGAGGAAATGTCGATGCTATTCAGCTGGAACCAGGCTGGATTGAACAGATACGGAGTGCCTGCCGGCCAGTAGGTCGTCGCGCTGCCGTTCTTGATCGCTGAGGGCAGAAGCATTGGCCAGCCCTGCGCGCCAAAAGCGTTCGTCGCGTACGGTCCGACAAAGACCTGGTACAGGAAGAACAGACCGACGATGGTGATCGCGCCGCCGAGCAGGAAGAACAGCGGCCAGGGCACCAGCGGCCGTGGATCATAGAGCATCGCGATCTCGAAACAGAGCAATCCAATGCCGATTGCCAGCAGGCTGAGCGTCAGCGTTCCCTGCTCAAACCGGCTGAGAGTCGAGAGTGTCGAGATGGTGAACATATAGCTCGGCAACTGGCCCGCCATCATCGCGGCCATGAAGAAGAAGCCTACCGCGATGACGACCGCACGCGGCCAAGACATCGGCTTCTCGTGTTCCCGTAGGGGTGTCGTCGCCGTGACCTGCATGAACAGATACCCTTTCAGACGATGATGCCTGCCACCGGCCTCACGCATTGGGACGCCTGCTCGCTCTGCACCGAGGAGCAAGGCCAGCGTCCCGCGCGCGCGAAAGGTGCCTCACGTTGCCGGTGCGAACCGCTAGGGATTCACCTGGATGAAGCCAATCATCGTCGGGTGAATGCCACAATAGAACGGATAGTCGCCAGCCTTCGTGAAGGTGAAGGAATACGTATCGGTGCTATTCGCCGCCAGCAGCGACGACTGCGGGAAGGCGTTTTGCGGCGGCTGGCCCGAAACGCCGCTCACCACGTTGTGGAAAGCGGACGACTTGTTCATCCAGACCACCTTCGTGCCCACCTTGACGATGATGTCCGCGTTGTCGGCGGCATTGCTGGCTGGCTTGGCGCCAACCGCGAACCAGCCGAATCCGGAGGTATTCGCCGTCGTATCCTGCGCCTCGATCGTGACGGTCTTCTGGCTCGTCAGGTCGGTGAACGCCGAAGCGGGCGGCTTGCTGGAGCCAGCCTTTACCTGCGCTTCCTGCTGCTTGTAGTCAGCGATCTGCGTAGGATTCGTCAGCGTGCCATAGATCAGGTTGAACCCGTTCACGTTAGCCAGATGATTCGTTTGCCGGTACGCGGGGTCAGACGAGCGGATCAGCGCAATGAGGTAGCTGATGTCGTCCTGCGTAAGCGAGCCGCCATATGAATCGAGCCAGGCGGGCATAAGGTAGGTATTCGGCGCGTTCGGGTTGCGCACGCCGCCTGAAATGATGCCGAGAAGATCCTGATCGGTCAGCTTGTTGACAACTGGATTGTTATTCAGCCGCGGGCCAACGATGCCCTGACCGAGGAACCCGTGACACGTCGAGCAATACTGCGCGAAGGTCGCCGCGCCCCTGTTCAGGTTATCCATATAGGTCTGGTTGGCCTGGTTGGCCTGCGCCTGCTGCTGGTTGACCGTAAGAAACGGGATGACCAGCGCTGTGGCAATGATAAACAGCAATGCGCCGTAGCCGGTTTTCTCGACCGCGCTGCCGCGCGAATAAAAGATATAGATGAGCGCTGCGGTGACGAGCGAAACCGCCATCAGCCCAAATCCAATGCGCGCCTGCAACACGCCAGTGAACCCTAGCAATCCGAAGAGGACCGCGAGCGCTACACCAGCGACGATTGCCAGATATCCTGGGTTGCGACTATTCCCCATGTGCCATCATCCTCGTATCGCCTCGTCTCTCTGGCGCTATTGAGCGGAGCATTGCACGCTCGGCACCTGTAGAATGCGCGTCTGGGAATCCGGCCGCTGGACGTGCTGGTTGAGCTTGCCAGTATCGACCTGCACGTTGCCGCTGCCATCGAACGACATCGTGAAGCGGTCCAGACTGCGCGGCGCCGGGCCATCAAGATACTCACCGTCGATGTTGTAATGCGAGCCGTGGCACGGGCACTTGAAGCTGTCGCAGTCATCGCGGAACGGCACTTTGCATCCCAGATGCACGCAGACCTGATAGAGCGCGAGCCAGTACGACCCGTCTTTATCCTTCACCCAGTTTTCCGCGTCCATCATGTTGGCAAGCGCGGTGCCGGTCAGCAGGAACTGCGTGCTGCCGGTCGGGTCCAGATGCATGATGTACGACTTGGCCTGCGCCTCGTAGAAGATGCCCTTCGTGTCGATCGCGAATGCCTTCTGCTGCGCCTTGGGATAGGACGTCTTGCTCTTGAGCGTGATCACCGAGCCGAACTGCCCGGCCAGGTTAGGATACAGCATGGTCAGCGCGCCATAGGCGGCCTCCAGGCCGACCAGTCCCAGGCCGATGCCTACCGCGCGGCGCAGCACCTGGCGGCGACTCAATCCTCTGCGCGTTCGCTCAGCTGCTTCCGCTCCGGCCCCCGAAAGCACCTCGTATTCCTGTGGTGTTCGTGGCGTTTCAATTGACATGGATGAGCGCTCCCTTCGAGATGGACCGGTCGAGCGGCTCGACGACGGGCCACCTCAGGCCATGTTCGATGTATGTTCTCGCGCTAGAGGTCAAAATAGATCCCTTGCCAGGGCCAGATCCACTGCCAGCCGGAACCGCGGAAGAAGCTGCCGATCAAAATCGTCACCGCGAAGAACAACGCACACATCGTAAAGACCGTGATGGAAATCTTGCGGTCCTCGAAGGCGCGGCTGGGGTTGCGGTCGATATACGGCAGCAGTGCCAGCCCGACCAGAACGGCTCCCGGCAACAGCACGCCCGCGACCGTCGGCGGGAAGTAGTGCAGCTGCTCCTGCAAGCCGAGGAAGTACCACGGCGCTTTCGCCGGGTTCGGCGTCAGGTTCGGATTTGAGTGGTCGCGTAGCGGCGCATTGACCGCCAGGCTCACCACCGTCAGCATGATTGTCATCAGCACGGCGGCCATGAATTCGCGCACAAGCAGATGCGGCCAGACGAACACGGAGTCTTCGAGCTGCCGCTCGACGCGCGTGATGCCTTCCTGCTTGACGACAGCCAGCGTACGATAACGCTTCTGCGTGGCCGCTGGCCTCGGCTCAGTCGTTGCCATAGAACTCTCCTCACTCGCCACGGGCAGCATGGCTCTGATATTCCATTCAGACTACATGCTACCCGTTTATGTGCCTAGTTCAGCGACGCGACTGGCATCTCCTGGCGCGCCTTGGCCTGCTCAAGCTCGCGCCGGCTCGGCGGCGGCGGCCCGGCCTCGCCACCATCCTTACGAATTCTCCAGAAGTGCACAGCCATCATGATCGCGCCTACGAGGGGCAATCCGATCACGTGCAACGTGTAAAAGCGAATGAGCGTTGCCTGGCCGACGCCCACTGGGCTGCCCGTCAGGACGGTATGCACCTGACCGCCAAGCAAAGGCGCATAGCTCGCCATGTTCGTCCCAACCGTGATCGCCCAGTAGCCGATCTGGTCCCACGGCAGCAGATATCCCGTGAAGCTCAGGAGCAGGGTCACCAGGAAGAGAACCACACCAACGACCCAGTTGAATTCGCGCGGCGGCTTGTAGGCGCCATGATAGAAAACGCGAATCATGTGCAGCGTGACGGTGATGACCATCAAGTGTGCCGCCCAGCGGTGCATGTTGCGCACGAGCAATCCGAACGCGACCGCGCTCTGGATCTGCTGAATATCCACATACGCGATATTCTGGTCGGGCACGAAGTAGAACATCAGGAACACGCCGGTGATGGTCAGAACGAGGAAAAGAAAGAATGACAGCCCACCCAGGCACCAGGTATAGGTGACTTTCATCGCCTTTCGGCTCACCTTTACCGGATGTAGGTGAAGGAACACATTTCCCATCATGACCAGCGACTGGTTCAGGGGCGTGTCAGGGTAGCCATGCCGGAAGATAGACCGCCAGACCTGGGACGAGGTGATGTAGGCAGAGGCTCGGTCCAGCAGCCCCCGATTCATCGTGCTCACACTGCCTCCTCGGGGATAGCCGCGCTCTCGAAACCGCGCGGATCGTCAGGATCGCCGGGTTGGGTGGAGCGCAAGCAGGCAAACCATCGTGCCACTGCTCTCCATCGCCAGGAATTCGAGAACCATACCAGACCATCCGGGTAGGCCGCAATCGCCATCTCATCTACGCCAACATGCGCATCACGGCACTCGGACCCGGATGGCCACTGTCGAAAAAATGCGGCTGCTGCGCGCCCAAGCCACGGGCACGCGATGAGGATCCGCATCACTGCAAGGAAGCGCATGGCAAACGACGCCATGCACAGAAGAAAGGCAAGGATGTTAAGGTACAGTCTACCTGCACACACGCCTTCGCTCTATCAGGTGTATACCTGATTTTTCCTGTCAGGTAAACGCAAGCGGCATATGTACTAGCAAAGGGCGAATTCAGATGCCTGCGTCATCTTCCCGCAATTCCACGTCTTTTGCGCCGTGTCAGGGATATTCCTCCCCGCTTGACGCTCCCGCGGGAGAATGCTAGCATGGCGGACGTTTTTACGGTCCGCTTTCTTCATTCATCAGTATCTCGAGCGAGACGGAGGGAGGGAACAATGGTGATGCAGGAGCTTCGCTGCGGGGTATGCGGGCGCGCCGTCACAGGCACCGAGATGGTGATATGTCCCAGTTGCGGCGTGCCATTGCCAGCGATGCCCGCCCAGGCTGAAGACGTCATGAGCAGCCAGGTGGCAACAGAGGCAGCGCCACGTGCTCTACCCGACGAGTCCGTCGAACCCGCTGTTAGCCAGGAGCCAGCACCGGCAGAGACGGTGGAGGAGATACAGCACGAGGAGGTGTATGTATCCGGGCCGGAAGAGGTCGCGGCAAACGCCTACGAAGTGGTGTCCGTGGCGTCGCCAGCAGGCACTCTGGCCGTCGCGACGATGGAAAGCGCGCCTGAGCCGCCGCTACCCACTGATTCCAGCGTCACGCGCGACGCCAGCACCGCTGTTGCGGCTCTGGCCGCCGCAGCCGAATACGTCCCGTCCGATTCTGACTCCGCCGCGCGCACAGCCAGCGACAACCACGGCCGTGCGAGTGCAGCCGGCGCGCCATCGGGAGAGGCAGGCTGGGTAATTACCGGCATCGTATTCCTCCTGCTGGCCCTTCTGGTAACGGGCTGGGTCCTCTGGTATCCATACGGGATGCCGTTACCCTAGCGGCGACAGTGGCGGCGACCCTTTCAGGCGCGTGTGAGGCGCATGGCACACGGGCATTGACACCGGCAGCCACACGGCGTAAAGTGCGCACTGAACATTCGTTCGATACCTCGTTGAGGCCCGAATCGTGCCGGGGACAGACGCGCTGTACTGCATCGTGAAGGAGACCACGGATGCGCGGACATGAGTTGCGCGGCGGGCGCCGCTCTCTGATGGCACAGGCAAGCGCGCACGCGGGCAATGGAGCTGACGTGCTCTTCGCCCGGCTGGATGCGACGACGCAACGTGCCGGTGAAGGTGAGGCCGCGCTCAGGCGGTTGGCCGAGCGCATCCATAACGGCGAATGGACCCCTGAGATAGCCGATCTGGTCGCCCGTGCGCTGGCGCTCGAGGCCATGCAAAACGAGCGCTAGCCCGCGAGCGCGATTGCCCCCTGACTGGCCAGCGCCGCGATCTCGTCATCCGTATACCCCACGTCGCGGAGAGCTTCGGCCGTATGTTCGCCAAGCGCCGGGAGAGGCCGCCGCACGGCGAACGGCGCGTCGCTGATCGCCGGAGTTACGCGCAGGGCCAGGCCCATGCCATCCGCGCCATCCTGTGCCTCGATCACCACCTCCCGCGCCCGTACCTGTGGATCGGCAAGTGCCTCAGTGACGGTGTTCACGGGACCGACGCATACGTCGAGGTCACCAAACTCGCGCACCCACTCGTCGCGTGTCTTCGTGCGAAAGATCGCCGCCAGTTCAGCGATGACTTCGGCGCGATCCTGCGCGCTCCGCGGCATCTGCCGGTCGATAAGGTCGGGGCGTCCGGTGCGCGTGCAGAACTCCCGCCAGAACTTTGGCTCCAGTGCGCCGAGCGTCACATAGCGCCCATCCGCCGCCTCATAGACGTTGTAGCCAGGTAGCGCGCCATCGAGCCAGCCGCTGCCCGCTCCCGTCTCGCCTGCTCCGCTGAGGGCGAGCGTCGTCAGAATGGGCATGAGCGCGAGCGTGCCTTCCATCATCGAGACATCCACGATGCGGCCCTCGCCCGTGGCGGCGCGACCGGCCAGCGCGGCGAGAATCCCGACGACGGCCATCAGTCCGCCGCCCGCGATATCAGCGAATTGCGCGCCCGGCATGACGGGCATCTCTCGCGGATTCGCCAGATGGCCCAGCAGGCCCGCATAGCCGATATAGTTGAGATCATGGCCCGCGCGGTTGCGATACGGCCCCGTCTGGCCGTAACCGCTAATGGCGCAGACAATGAGCCGGGGGTTGCGCGCCCGCAGCGCTTCATGCGCCAGCCCAAGCCGGTCCATGACGCCCGGCCGGAAGCTCTCCAGCAGAACATCCGCCTGATCCACCAGCCGCAGCAGTGCCTCGCGCCCGTCAGGATGTTTGAGGTTGAGGGCGGCGCTGCGCTTGTTGCGATTGACGGCAAGAAAGCTCAGGCCGGTGGAGCGCGTGAATGGCGGCATCATGCGCGCGTAGTCACCCGTCCCAGGCTCCTCGATCTTGAGCACATCCGCGCCAAGATCGGCGAGCATCTGCGAGGCATAACCGCCGGGCAGCAGGCGTGTCAGATCCAGGATGCGCAGCCCATCGAGGGGCAGTGTGGCAGCATCACGGGAAGAGGAAGACGCTGGCATTGAGGTTATCCTTTTCCAGCCCGCGACGCGGGCAGCAAGCCCTGCCGGAGGGAAAAAGAGCCGGCACGTGTGGAAGAGTGAGAGGTGCGATGAGACCGTGAAGCGCAGTAGACCACACGTGCCGGTGTAGACCTGTTATATGTCACATAGCCGTGTACCGTCAAGAGACGAACGGCAAAATTGCGGCCGTGCACCGGTTGGTACTATCCGGCGGCTGGTACTTTCGGTCGCTCAATCGAGTAGCCCCAGTTCAGCAGCGCGGCGGCATCCGTGAAGCGCCCCTCGTACGTCTGCTCACCCAGCAGCACGCCGAGCAATGGCACGCCTCCACGCACTGCCGAAAAGACCAGGCAATAGCCCGCGTTGCCCGTGAACCCGGTCTTCACACCATCCGCTCCAGGGTAGGGATGCATCGCGAGCAGCTCATTCGTGTTGATCCACGTGTATGCCCCATGCCGTGCGGTGGCGGGAAGCGTATAGGTTGCCGTGCGAACGACCTGCGCAAAGAGCGGTATGCGCATGGCGAAGCGCGTGAGCCGTGCCAGATCCATCGCCGTCGTATAGTGGCCCGCTTCATCCAGCCCGTGCACGTTGGCGTAGTGAGTATGAAAGAGCCCCAGCAGAAACGCTTCCTGATTCATCAGATGCACGAAGCCCGCCTGAGAACCAGCGATTGTATGCGCGATGGCCACGGCCGCGTCGTCTCCTGAGGGCAGCAGCAACGCATATAGCATGTCGCTCAGCGGCAGCGTATCACCGAGCCGCAAATTCGCCACGCTATCCTGTCCGTTCTGCATCGCGACCGCATCAGGCCCGATGGTCACCGGCGTATTGGCATTGCCATAGGTCAGCGCGACGACAGCCGTCATGATCTTGGTCGTGCTGGCCATTGCCACCTCGGCGTTCGCATTCTGGGAAAAGAGCACAGCGCCGGTCTGCGTATCCATCAATAGCGCGGAGCCAGCCGCGATCTGGGGAGCGGGAGGAGGTGGGATAGGGGTAGCAGTGGACGTGGGAGATGCAGCGGCTGTCGGTGATGCCCCGGCACGCGCTGTCCGCGAGGTCGTGCCCGCCTGCGCGCAGCCCGCCAGCACGCTCGCGAGCAGAGCGAGCACGCAGGCCAGACGGAAACTGCTCCGATAGCGGTGTCGCATCATGCTATCCGCGCCTTCCCCAGGAGCATATTCACACGCGTTGTCCTTGGCTCTCACAATCGAATAGCGGAAAGGCAGATCATGGGCACCGTCATCGACAGTGTTCCGCCGTTTGCCTGCGCGCGGGCGGTCAGACGACGGTCCACTTCATTGAAGACGAGCCGGCGCAGTGTCAGGTCAGGGACAATTTCGCGCCAGGCAGCCAGATGCACCGTCTGCACAACCGGCGACTGCAAGAAGCTCCGCGCATCAGCATACCGCAGGATGAAGTTGTCTGTCGCGACCCGGCGCACGTCGAATCCCGCCCGTTCCGCGAGCGCGCGCACCGATTCAATCGTGGGCCGCGCGGCCACCTGTCGTGAGAAGGAGGTCATGAAATCACCCAGGCGCAGATCGCGCAAGGTGAGATAGTAGGAGTCGAGAAATTCGCGCATGGCAGCCTGCGCGGGAAACGTCAGCAGGAGATGCCCCTGGGGACGGAGGAGTCGCCACATGGCGCTGAGCGCGCTGGCAGGGTCAGGAAAGCTGGAAAGACCAAGATTGCAGGTGATGACGTCGAAACTCCGGTCGGGCAGCCTGGTGGTGCCGAGATCCCCTGCCAGGAATGTCACGTTGCGCAGCCATTCCGCGCTGGCTTTCCGGCGCGCCAGATGTATCGCTTCCTCCCACGGGTCGATGCCGGCGATATCACTATCCTTGCCAAGAAACCGCGCGAGTTCGAGCGTCGGATAGCCGGTCCCACAGGCAACATCCAGCAACTGCCAGGCAGGGTCGCGCGGCAACGTCAGGAAGACGCTCAGCAATAGCCGACCGAATGGCGTGGACCACTCCGGTACGATAACGGTGTCGTATACCTCGACGAATCCCGGGTCGTGCAGATCCCAAGTTGCGGTGAGATAGTCGGCTGTGCGCAGGCGCTCGAGCGCGCTCACCCCGGCCGGAGTCAGCGCGCCCGCCGGGCCGGGCGCCGGAGGGAGCGGTGTGGGAGCGGGTGAGGTGGAAGCGCGCAGGAGATCGAGATCACGCAAAGCGCGCACGTGGCCCGTGTAGCCCGTGCGTGCCCGTGTGGGGTCCCAGTCATCCCAATCGGCATTGCCAGGGGCGGGCCTGCCGAATGGTGGCCAGTCATCGAAACTCGCCATGCGCGCTCCCTTACCGGCGCAACAGTCTACGCGCAAACCATGCGCATCGCGCCAGTCTACTTCTTCGGCGTCGCGGTCGGCGTAGCCTTCACAGGGGTCTTCGACGTCGTCGGTGTCGCCTGAGCGGGCGTGACGGCAAATGTGATCGACCCCGCGTAGAACTGATCACCCGGAGAAGTCCCCGGATCATTGGCCGGCTTGTCGAAAAAGATCACCGCTTTGCCTATGCCCGCGGCTGGATAATTCAACGAGAAGAACACCTGCGAATCCTGATGGATGGTCTTGGATGTATTCCCCGACTGACCCAGCGGCAGAGCCTGACCGTTCAGATACCATACCACTGATAGCGTATGCACGGAGTTGGCCTGTGTACCGCGAACGGAAAAGACCACGTAGACGGTTGAGTTTGGCGTGAAGTACGACGTCGGATGAATGGGAAACAGGCCATTATCGACACCCTGCGCGGTGACAATGTTCTTGACGTATTTTCCGGCTGGCCCGGGCGTCGCGACGGGAGTCACCGGCACGCCTGCGGTGGAGAACGGCACCGCGGTGACATGTGCCGCGACTGGGCCTTTGAAAAGGATGGCAAGCTGCTTTTGCCCGGCAATGCCCGCAAGCACCAGGCTGGCCGAGCAGACAAGCAGAACGCTCAACACGCCACTGATCACACGCCACGAGCTGAGCTTCTTCTCGCGCTTCTTGCCCGTCGCTGGTATATAGACCGGTCTGCGTATACCGAGCGCTCGCTCTTCTTCCTCGGTTGCGGGAAATCCCGGCAATCCATTCAGATCCTGCGCCATCGGCAACAGGTCGTCATGCGTGGGAACGAGCGCTCGCGAAAGCTCCACGTCCTGATACGAGCCATAGTCAGCGGGATTGCGCCGGCTGCCGGAGCGCGACGGCGGGTTTTCCGGCTCATCATATCCATAGCCGTCGTACTGGTCCCACTCATCACCGGAGCGGCGACGGTTGCCGGGAGCAACAGAGGGGCCGCGACCCGTGCGGGCATCTTCCTTCCAGCCGGAGAGCGATGAATGCGACCTGGCAGGCCGGTAGCCGCAGTTTGGGCACGGTCCGTTGCCCTGATAGCGCGTTCCGCACTCCTCGCATCGCATGCCGCGACCTCCTCGTTGCTGTGCTTCCCTGGGCGTCGCGCGATGCCTCCGGAAAACAGGATTGCCCGGGTCATTCTCGATGGAACCAGCCGCAGGATACACGCACTGGTGAGGAGGGTCAAGAAAACCTGCGTGAAATTAGGAGCAATAGGGGATTGCGACCAGCGACAAAAGGAACTTTGATTCGCGGTTGTCTCGGCGGCACGTGCATGCTACCATGGCAGCATCGAGTCCCGGATGCAGCACAGTGTCGACCCGTTATGCCGAATTATAGGGGAGCTTGTCGACATGGATTCGCAGCGCTGGCTCGACCAACAAGCTATCGAGCGACTCGCCCAACACATCCAGTTCGAGACCGACCCACGAACCAAAGCCGAATGCATCGAGATGCTGCGCGGACTGGTTCTCCGCTCAGGCGCGTTCATCGACCGTTCTGTCTTTGGCTTCGAGGCCACCCAGGAGCTCGTGCGTCTGGGGCTGTGGCAGCACCTCGGCGGCATCATCCCTTGATCTGACGACCCGTGAGCTTTACCCACTCCCGCCAGATCACCTTGACAATCACCCGCTGCTCATTCGTAAGAATGAAATCGCGCACGGGCGTTCGCGGATGGAGCGGCAGGGCGCGTGAGCCGCACGGCTCAAAGTGGCAGCCACCTGATAGCATTGATAGTGGGTGAACCACGAGGGTACGCTCTCGACGCGTGGCCCCGAACGACACATTGCACGCTCCGTCACGCGTCGTGGCTGGTGCGCCCGTCTCAGCCATCTGAATGGTTGTTCTGCCTTGTTCAGGAGGAAAGTGACAATGGCGTTCGAAGTTCCACCGCTTCCGTATGACTACAACGCCCTGGAACCTTACATCGACGAAGAGACGATGCACCTGCATCACGACAAGCACCATCAGGCGTACGTCACAAATGCGAACGCGGCGCTGCAGGGCCAGACACAGTTCGAGAACATGAGCGCGGATGAAGTGCTGCGCCACATCAATGATGTGCCGGAGAACGTGCGCACAGCGGTCCGCAACAATGCCGGCGGCCACGCGAACCATTCGATGTTCTGGGCGATCATGAAGCCCAATGGCGGCGGTGAGCCGACAGGCGAGCTTGCACAGGCCATCAATTCGACGTTTGGCTCATTCGATCAGTTCAAAGCGGCATTCAACGACGCCGGCGCCAAGCGCTTCGGCTCCGGTTGGGTCTGGCTGGTCATGGACCAGAGCGGCAAGCTCTCCATCACGTCCACCGCCAACCAGGACAGCCCCCTCATGGAAGGCCTCTTCCCGATCATGGGCAACGACGTCTGGGAGCACGCGTACTATCTCAAGTACCAGAATCGCCGCCCGGAATATCTCGCCGCCTGGTGGAACGTCGTCAACTGGGACGAGATCGCCAGGCGCTACGAGCAGGCGAAGTCTGGCCGGTAAGCGTTCGCGCGCTGATCCGTCTCACGCCTGAGCGTGAAAAATCTCTGCGGGCTGACGTTTCCTCGCTTGAGGGGCGTCAGCTTTCCATTTGAGCGGCGCGCTGGCCTCTTTTCAGCCAAGACTCCATCCCTGCGCGCCGCCGACGAGCGAGACCGAGCCTACGAGCGATGTACGATACACGTTCACCGCTCCGAGAGCGGCGGCGGCAACCATATCTTCCGCCTCAATGGACGAGGGCGACAGCGCGCCACCATGTTTCGATGAGGGAGGCGCTGGCGAGACCACGATGACGCGCGGATGCGCCGCCCGCAGAACCACGCCGAGCGGCCCCGCAAGCGAGAGCGGCTCATCGCTCGGCAGCGTCACCTGCACGACATCCGCCGCTAGCGACTGCCCCGAATAGGCGAGCGCGTCCAGCGCGTAGCTATCCGCTCCGCCGAGCAGAAGCGCGCGCAGCCCATCGAGATCAAGCCGGAAAATCGCATCATCGCTCGCCGTCGAACTGCCCCCTCCTTCCGGAAACAGTTCTTGCGGCGGCGAGAGGACGTGGAGCGAGAGCTCCCGTCCAACCGAAACTGAATCACCCTGGCGGATCAGCACATGCTCCGCGCCCGCGCGCCTGGCCGCATCCAGCCACGCCAGATACTCCGTGCTGGGATGGAGCATGCCTCCGTCAGCCGCCCGCGCGACATGAAAATGCGCCACCACGTCTTCCAGCCCGCGCGCGTCCTGAGGCAACGCATCGGTGAGCAGCGCGAGATCAATCGTCCGCTGCCAGAAGGGCAAACGGCCCGCGAGCAGAGTTTCGATAGCCGGCCCATCCGCGCCGCCGTCGATCAGCACGGTAGCGCCAGATGGCAGACGCAAGAGAGCCGCCATACCCGTTGACCCCGTATCCAGAAATTCCAGATGTGTCGTGCCACGCGCCAGCACGGGTGAGGCCGCGCCGGTGGAAACGAGCAGAGCCACCACGAGCATCCCCATGACCACCCTGAGCGGCAGGCGCACGTGACCACCACCGGCGGCATGCGAAACAACGATGTGCCCGTGTTTACGAGCGCGCAGGCGCGGCAGCAGCCAGAAAACGCACAGCGCGAGCGCGGCGTAGTATGTCAGAGGCGCGATGAGCGGCAGTGAAGTAATCGTGAGCGACGCGAAAGGCAGCGCGGCGAAGAGCGCGATGGCTCCATCCGCGAACCAGAGTAGCGGCCATGTGAACCAGACGAGCGCCAGCGTCACGAAGCCCAGGCCCGCCAGACCGGCTGCCGCTACCAGCAGCCCCAGCACGAGCAGCGGCGCCAGCAGCGGCACGGTCAGCAGGTTCGCGATTGGCGCGATCAGTGAGAGCTGGTGAAACGTCAGGACGAGCACGGGCAGCGTGGCAACCTGCGCCGCCAGGGTCGTCGCGAGCAGATTCGTCACGAGACCAGCGGCGGGCATCCAGCGGAGCCAGCGCATGAGCCACATCTGGATGGGCACAACGAGCAGCGGCAAGCCCGCCGTCGCCAGCACGGTCAGCTGGAATCCCGCGTCAGAGACCAGCGACGGCTCGAGCGCCGTCATGCCGAGCGCGGCAAGCGACAGCGCGGTAAAGACATTATAGGCGCGCCCAAGCAGAGGCGCGAGCGCCAGCAGGATGCCCATGATCGCCGCGCGAATGGCCGCCGCGCCTCCTCCGCCGATGGACGCGTACGCCGTCACTGCCAGCAGGCCCAGCAGCGCTTGCGGCAGCCGGCCAAGTGGACGCGCAGAGAGCGTCGCAAGCTCCGCGACTGTCGCCACCTTCAGCCCCGCCGGTACGACCAGATGAATCGTGCCCGTCGTCGTGAAGAGCGGCAGGCGGGCACGCAGCGTGGGCGTCTTGAGGCCGAGCAGAATGCCGATCAGCAGCGCGGCTTCTGGCTCTGGCAGCGAACGCTGGATGACCTGCGCGAGCCGCACGCGCACGGCGAAGAGCGCCGCCAGCACCGGATTGCCCCCACGCGCTTCGATGGTGGCCCGCGCACCCGTGAGGCGCGCGACCGTTCCGGGTGGCATATAGCCCGCGCCAGGTGGCCGGAGCGTGCCGCTCAGCCGCACCGTATCGCCATAGGCAGGAGCAAACCAGTCATCCACGCCATAGACCGTCGCTGAAACGGAGCCGGTCGCCTGTTGCCAGGTCTTCCCGCCGTTCACGCTCACAGAAGCGACATCCACCGTCAGATAGCGATAGCCGCCGCGAATATCCGGCTCGCCGCTCACGCTCCCCTGGAGCGCAACGGACTGGTTTCGCGCCAGCAGCGCGATTGAATCCGGAGCGAATCGCGCATCCGCAAGCGCAGCGCGCCAGCCGCCGAGCGCCACAGCCACAAGGATGACGCCAGCAATCAGCGCTATCCGCAGCCCCTGGTTCGCCGCCGACTTTCGATACGCGAGCGCAGCGGTAACAGCGAGGAGAACGGCGGGAGGCAGGAACGCGAGCCACGCGAGCGGAGGAAGCGCCACAAGGGGCGAGGCGTCGCGTAGCGCGATGCCGGCCATCCAGCCAGCGGCGACGCCAACCAGCGCATAGCCGCCGAACGCGGCGCGCCGGGTGATGGGTGGGGCCGCGAGCGCGGTCGCCACGTAGCGTTTCCTTTCTACTCGCCCTGAAAGCGCGGAGCGCGTTTCTCAACGAAGGCCGCGATGCCCTCGCGAGCGTCACGGGTGGAGGCGATCCGCGCGATGGTTTCGGATTCGCGCGCCATCTGCGTCTCAAGCGACTCGTTCCAGCCCGTCCAGAGCAGGCGCTTCGCGGCGCCAAGCGCCCGTGTCGCTCCCTGCGCCAGTTCGTGCGCGAGCGCATCCACCTGCGCGACGAATTCATCATCGGGCGCCACCCGCGAAATCAGCCCCCAATCGAGCGCCTCCTGCGCGGAGAGCACGCGGTTGGTGAGAGACAGGTCCAACGCGCGCCGCAACCCGATCAGCCGGGGCAGGAAGAACGTCGAGGAACCATCAGGGCTGAGGCCCGCTCGCGTATAGGCCATCGTGAAGCGCGCAGATGCCGTCGCGATGGCGATATCACTGGCACACGCCAGGCTCAACCCCGCTCCTGCGGCGGCGCCGTTTACCGCCGCGATCACCGGCGCATCCAGTCGCGCCATGTAGGAGAGGGCAACGTGCAACCAGGTAGTTACGTCGCGCAGGTGTGACGGCAGGTCATTCTCATGCGTGGAAAAGCCGCGCAGATCACCGCCAGCGCAGAATGCCTTGCCAGAGCCAGTCAGGATGACGGCTCGCACGCTACGGTCGGCCGCGCAGGCCGAAAGCGCCTGGACGAGATTCTGGCCCATCGCCAGGTTGAGCGCGTTCGCCGTCTCTGGCCGGTTGAGAGTGATGCGCGCAACGCCATCCTGTACGTCAAAGTTGAGCGTTTCGAAGGCCACGGCAACGCTCCTTTCTGAAGGGAGGCGATGCGAGCGAGAACGGCGCGCTAGCGCACAGCCGGTCGTACGGAAGCCGAGACGGAGGCGTCGAGCCGGTGGCCCACCTCAGTCAACACCTGTGCCAGCGCTGCCGTATGCTGCGGCGCGCCAACGGTGACGCGCACATGCCGGGCAAGGTCCGGCGTGCGGAAGTAGCGCAGGATGATCCCAGCGGATTCCATGCTCGCGCGCAGGTCTTGCACCGAGAGCCGGGGATCGGTGATCTCCGCCAGCAGAAAATTGCCTTTCGAAGGATAGGCTCGCAGATATGACTGCGCCCGCAGCACCGTATATAGCCGCTCTCGCTCCTCAGCCAGCGCCGCCACGCGGGAGCGCATCTCTGGCAAATCGTCCAGCGTGGCAAGTGAGGCAATCTGCGCCGCGAGATTGACCTCGAATGGCAATTGCAGCTTGCGAATGTGCGGCACAAGCCAGCGCGGGAACACACCGTAGCCCATGCGCAGGCCCGCGAGGCCAGCCCACTTGCTGAACGTACGCAACACCACGAGATTCTCGTGCTCCGGAACCAGCGCTATCGGACTTTCTCGCAATGCGTCTTCGCCAGCGAACTCGATGTAGGCTTCATCGACGACCACGATACGCCCAGTCGCCAGCAAGGCTTCCATATCCGCGCGCGAAACGAGGTTCCCGGTGGGGTTATTCGGCGAGCAGAGAATGATGAGCTTCGTGTCATCGCGCAGCGCCGCGAGCATCGCCTCAACATCGAGATCGTACCCATCACGCCGTGGCACGGAGATGGCATGGCCGCCCGCTAGCGTCGTCGCGGTGGTATAGAGACTGAAGGTTGGCGAGGCCAGCAACACGCTGTCACCAGGATTCAGAAAGGCGCTCCACAGTTTGGTAATCAACTCGTTGCTGCCGCTGCTGAGCACGATGTGCTCAGGCGCTGACCCGGTGTAGCGCGCGAGTGCCGCGATAAGCTGTGTGCCATCAGGATCGGGGTACAGATTGTATTCTCTATGCTGCGCGAGCGCGCTCAGCGCTCGTTCGGACGGGGGATACGGGCTTTCGTTGCTGTTCAGCTTGATCAGCTGATCCATAGGAACGCCAGTGCGCGAGCTGAACGCTTCGAGTGACTCTCCGGGCACGTAGTCCTCTATCCGGGCCAGCTCTGGACGAACCTGCACAATTCCGTTCACGCACTGCACAATTCGCTCTCCTCCAACGCACACGAGAATACCCAGTCTTTGCGAAGCCCAGGCGCGCTTCCCGTGCGAATGCCTGTCTCATTGCTTTGTTACACGGTACCAGGGGGCCGTCGGTAACACGGAATCGTCGCGCCCTTGCACCCCACACCAGGTTGCTCTGTCAGCATGAGGCATGCCGCGCAATTATACGGCCAGTCCGCAAAACGGGTCAACACATACCAGCCTGATTGGTACCGCCACCATGCCACCCGCACAGCTTCGCCTAGATCATCTCGAAGTAACGATTTCTCTCCCATTCGGTTACCGCGGCCCGGTACTGCTCCACTTCCCAGCGCCGCATCGTCACATAATCATCAACGAAGAAGTCGCCAAACCATTCGCGCGCGATGGTACTCTGGTTCAAGCGCTCAATCGCCTCATCGAGGCTGCGCGGCAGGCGCGGGGCGATATCTTCGGGCAGGTCATAGGCATTGCTGCGCACCGCGGGCGGAGGCGTGAGCCTCTGTTGCACGCCATGCAGGCCGCCCGCTACAGACGCAGCCATCGCCAGATACGGATTGACATCCGATCCGGGCACGCGGTTTTCCAGCCGTGTCGAGCTTTCGCGCCCGCTGATCGCGCGGAGCGATGGAGTTCGCGTTTCCACTCCCCACGCGCCGACCGTCGGTGCCCACGATCCGGCCACAAATCGCTTGTAGGAATTTACGTTCGGCGCGTAGAGCGCCATGAACTCCGGCAAGGTTTTCAGCACGCCCGCGATATAGGACCGGAACGTTTCCGAGAGGTGATGATCCGCATCAGGGGAAAAGAAGACATTCTTCCCGCTGGTATCCCACAGGCTCTGGTGCACATGGCCACTATTGCCATCCTCCGTCGCGAATGGCTTGGCCATGAAGCTGGCGGTCAGCCCGTCGAGCAGGCAGAGCTCTTTCACGCCATTGCGAAACAGCATCGCGCGGTCAGCCGCTTCGAGTCCGGTGGCGTGGCGCAGGTTCATCTCATACATGCCCTCGCCATGCTCGCGGTTATATCCCTCGATGGGCACACCGTGCGCGTCCATCATGCGGCGCAGCTTGCCTACGATGAACTCATCGCCTGTAGCGCGGTGGAGGCTGTAGCAGCTCGTCGTCGGGCTGAGAGCGGTGAGATCGCTCCAGCGCTTCTCGCGGAGCGAACGTTGATCTTCGCGCCAGATGCGGAATTCAAGCTCAATCGCCAGCTCGGCGCGATATCCCATCTGCGCGGCGCGTTCCAGCACCCGGCGCAAAACATAGCGCGGAGCAACTTGCACTGGCTCGCCGCTTTCCGTTGCGAAGTCGCAGATGACCGTCCCGACATTCTGCTCCCAGGGGACGGGGCGGAAGGTCGCCAGATCCGGCACCATCAAGAGATCGGCATAGCCGGTATCCCAGTTCGTGAACCGCAGCCCCGGCACAAGCTGCTCGGCGATATCCCAGCCAAACAAGACGTCGCCCTGCGGAAAGCCATCCGCCAGTCCCGCCATAAAGACATCGACGGGCAGCCGCTTGCCCCGATACACGCCGTCATAATCTGGACCACCTATTTTCACGGCGTCTATACGGTATTCGGCCACAATCTGCTCGATGCGCATGCGATCATCCATCTGTCCCAGCTCCTCCGCGGATCACGCCTGCGCCAGTATACCAACCTCCAGGGCGCAGCGGCAACACGCGCGAAGTATAGCGAGAGCATGCGGCATGCCGGTTATGCGCCCAGCTCGCGCCTGGGTTTTTCCAGCCCCTTGATGCGATACAGCAGGCGCACACGCGCGTTGAACAGGCGCATGTCGAGTGGCTTGACGACATAGTCATCCGCACCGGCCTGAAAGCCCGCGACCTTGTCGTGGATGCTGGCGCGGCTCGTCAGCAGCATGATCGGCAAGTACCGCGCGCCTGGCGATGTGCGCACAGCTTCACATAGGGAGAGGCCGCTTCCTTCCGGCAAATCCACCTCGCTCACCAGAAGATCCGGGATATCCTTGCGCACAACATCCAGCGCTTCACTGGCGCCACTGACAAAACGCACCTGGTATTCGTCGCCCAGCGCTTTATGGACCAGCTCGCGCTCACTCGGACTGTCATCCACAACGAGCACGCGCAGCCTGCGATCCTGGCGCGACTCATCGATTATTCTATCCGCCGCCACACTTTTCTCCCGGTCCCATCAGAACCTCATCTTCCTTGTGAAACGGAAAGACGGTCTTCTCCACCGAGGCTCACTGATCCTGAGCGCCAGACGCGAGCTGCGTCATCCGGCGCTCACGCTCTTCCGGCGTGATCTGCATGACCCGATCAAGCGTGGCGCAGAGAACACTTGGCTTGAATGGTTTCGCCAGATACTCATCCACACCCGAAAGCAGCCCGGTCAGCTGGTCATCTTCTTCCACCATCGCGCTCAGAATAATGAGCGGCGTATGGGCCGAAGCGCTATCGCCCCGGATGCACCGAACGACCTGATAGCCATCCATGCGCGGCATTTTCACATCCACAATGACACAGTCCGGATGTTCGCTATAGAACTGTTCGAGCCCCTGCACGCCGTCATACGCGACGATGACGTTGAATTTGCCGTGCATCTGCACCGCGTGCCGGATGAGCTCGACGATGGTGTGATTGTCGTCGATTACGAGCACTTTCTTGGGAGGCGCAACCGCCGAGATGCCATCGTTCGTGCCTTCCACCACCTGCCCAGCCATACTCCCACCTTTCAACGACGCGCGCGACCATGCGATACATCGTTGCTTTCCACCTGGCATCCACATCGCCTGCTTGCCCGGGCATCTAGCACAACCGCAAGCTCAACCGTACGAGCATTTTACCATAGTGCGGCGCAGTGAAAAGAAGAATTCAGACGACCCGTACAACAGGATGCTCCGAACTGTGTCATCATACTATGTATGATGAGCGTGCGATACGGAGTTTATACCTGCCTACCACAATTTCCTATGCGGCGGTGGCGCGTCCCGCCGTCCTGAGGAGGAAAAGACACCATGGCCGACGCATCCAGCCCCCTCGATGTCACCTCGATACCCGCACTCAGCGCACGCGAGCGCTACTCTCGTCAGACCATCTTTAGCCCCATTGGCGCCGCCGGGCAGGAACGCCTGGAGCGCGCGCGGGTTCTGATCGTCGGCTGTGGCGCGCTGGGCACGGTGCTCGCGAACAATCTGGCACGCGCGGGCGTGGGCTTCCTGCGGATCGTCGACCGCGACTTCGTGGAAGGCAATAACCTGCAGCGACAGGTGCTCTTTGACGAGCGCGACGCGGCGCTTGGTCTGCCCAAGGCGATTGCCGCCGCCGAGCGCATCCACGCGATGAATCATCTCGTCCAGATCGACCCGCGAACGGTTGATGTCACCGCGGACAACGTCGAAGAGCTGATCGAGGACGTCGATCTGGTGATGGATGGAACGGACAACTTCGAGACGCGCTACCTGCTCAATGATGCCTGCCTCAAAGCGGGGAAGCCCTGGATCTATAGCGGCGTGCTCGCGGCACATGGCGTGACGATGGTCATTCAGCCGGGAGAGACGGCCTGCCTGCGCTGCGTCTTCCCAGATCGCCCGCTGCCCGGCACCACGCCCACCTGCGAGACGGCAGGCGTGCTCAACACAATCGTTGGCGTCGTCGGGGGATTCTCCTCGACGGAGGCGCTGAAGCTCCTCATCGGCGCTGACAACGTGACACAGGGGCTCACCTGGATCGACGTCTGGGAGCATACGTTCGATCACATCGAGCTGCCGCGCCAGCCGGAGTGCCCCGCTTGCGGGCTGGGCGAGTATGAGTTCCTCGACGCGCCGATCAGCGAGAGCGGCACCTCCCTCTGCGGTCGCAATGCCGTTCAGGTGCGCCCGCCGGCTGGCACGGCAGCCGCCATCGACCTCAGCGAACTGGCCGAGCGTCTGCGCGCGACGACGCCGGTTGATTCCAACGGCTATCTGCTGCGATTCAGCATCGACGGACACGAGATCACGGTCTTTCCCGATGCACGCGCGATCATCAAAGGCACCGCTGATACGGGCGTCGCGCGCTCGCTCTACGCGCGCTACGTCGGCATGTGACCGGCTGACCGAAAAAGGCCGCTTCATCTGCACGCTTCATAACGCGCCCGTGCGGCGGAAGCGCGCGGATGGGCAATTCCGCCTGCTGGGACGGTTTCCGCACGCCGGGGCGCAGGTTCTGCTCTGGGGTCTCGGGAACTATGACGCCGCAACGCACGTGATCGACGGCATGCAGTTCTATGAGGAATACGACGCGACCGGCACCCTCCAGCGCAAGAGCGTGCTCGACGTCAGGTTTTCACTGCCGGAGCGCGATACGTTCGAAGCGATGGTGACCGAAGCGGGCTTTCGCGTCGCCGCCCTCTACGGAAATTATGACTATAGCCCCGGAATCCAGCCCGTTCATGATCTGGATTCTTCAGCGATCGTAATGTCTGTCACCATCCAGCCACGCGTAAGGATATCCCCTGATATTGTTTGACACGCCGCAATGCCAGCCAATACAATCTGCGGGTGACTTCCCGCCCTGCCAGCGCGGCACCTCGCGCGAACCGGCACCCGATAGAGAGGATCCCGCAGCCGTGGAGAAGGCGACCATCCGGCCTGACACTCGCGCGGAGATCGCACGCTGGATTTCCACCGTTATCCATCCAATGGTATTTCCCCTGCTGACTCTCGCCGTCGTGATCGAGTACGCGACCCACTCGTTGCGCACGACAACCGGATGGGTGCTCGTCGCCATCCTGCTGACATCGCTGCCCGTCACGCTGCTCGTGGTGACGCAGGTCATGCTTGGGCGCTGGACGGATCTTGATGTCAGCGTTCGCCGGCAGCGCTACCTGCTCTATCCCTTCGGGCTGGCGTTCATGATCGTGCTGGCGGTCGTCTTCGGGCGCTTTGGCGCTCCTGATATCGCCGTGCGTGCCGCCGTCGCCACTGTCATCGCGAATGTCGCCGACGGGCTGATCAACTACTTCTACAAGGTGAGCGCGCACACGACTGGCGCGGCCCTCTGCGCTGTCTTTCTCTGGGTCACGTCGCTCGCGTGGGGCATGCCCGCAGCGATAGCCACCCTCGCCGTCGGCTGGTCTCGCGTGGAGCTCAAACGCCACACGCCGGGTCAGGTAGTGCTTGGCTGGTTAGTAGGGGTTACCAGCGCGTATATCAGCCTGCACCTGCCATTCCTGGCGCAGCCCTGAGCCAGCCAGGCGCCGCCGCGCCGCGATGGCCTGGTACGGCTGGTTACGCACCTGTGAGCACGTCGCATAGCACATCTGAGGAAACATTTCCGCCAGAGATGATGACGCCTGCGCGCCTGCCAAAGCGCGAAAGCTTGCCACTCAGCGCCGCCGCGACGGCGACAGCGCCCGTTGGCTCGACGACAAGCTTCATTCGCATCGCCAGGAAGCGCATCGCCTCCTTCACCTCATCCTCGCTCACCAGCACAACATCCTCGACGTGGCGGCGGATTACCGGCCAGGTCAACGTGCCAAGCGCCGCCGTGCGGATGCCATCCGCGAGTGTGTCGGGCGGCGGAATCGTGACGCGCTCCCCCTGCTTGAGGGAGAGATAGGCATGATTCGCGGCCTCCGTCTCGACGCCGACCACATGAATGCCGGGGCGCGTCCCATGCGCCGCGATGGCCGTGCCGGAGATCAGGCCGCCGCCGCCGACGGGCGCGGCGATCACATCCAGATCGGGGTGATCCTCCAGCAGTTCCATCGCCGCTGTGCCCTGACCAGCCATGATGAAGGAGTCGTTGTATGGCGGGACGAGCGTTAGCCCGCGCTCCTCGGCAAGACTCCGCGCCAGCGCCTCGCGGTCCTCGGTCATCCGGTCATACTGGACGATCTCAGCGCCGTATCCGCGCGTTGCGGTGACCTTCACGGCTGGCGCATCCGAGGGCATGCAGATCACGGCTGGAATCCCGAACAGGCGCGCGCAAAGGGCAACCGCCTGCGCGTGATTGCCGGAAGAAAACGCGATCACGCCACGCTGGCGCGCCTCAGGGTCGAGTGTCGCGATGCGATTGTACGCGCCGCGAAACTTGAACGCGCCGCCACGCTGGAACTGCTCGCACTTGAGCCAGGCTTCAACGCCAGCCACAGAATCAAGCGTGCGCGAGTGTTGCACGGGCGTCCGGTGAGCCTGCCCGCGCAAACGCTCCGCCGCCGCCCGCACGTCATCGAAAGAAATTACCAGAGCATCGCTGCTCGCATCCGCCATGCCGCAATCCTCCCTCACCGGATCACCCGAACGTCCAGCGCATCTGGCGTCGTTTCACTACTATGCGTCCTGCCCGCACGGGGCATCACCGGAAGCGCCGACCAGCCCTCCCGGCCCGGCTACGCGTCACGTCGGGCCGGAGACGCTCAGCCCGAAGCGCTCGTCCGACCACAGGAAGTATCCCGCGAGATCAGACGTGATGCCTTCCGCTATGCCCGCGTCGAGCCAGGCCAGCGCGTCGGCTGCCTCGCGGGCCGCGGAGCCATCCCCGCGGGCAAGATCACCCAGCACGCGCCGCACGCGTTCCACGCCCGCGCGCGCCATCTGCTCCACATCGACGTTCTCGCGTGTCTGCGCAGTCGCCTCACGCGCGCGCCAGATCAGCAACGCGTCGTGTGGATCAGCGAAGCGCGCGACGACCGCTACGAGCGTGAGCAATGTCTCAGTGCAGCCTGAGCCAGCCACACGCAAGGCTTCCGTCTCGCGCTCCAACAGCCAGCGCGCGATCGCGTGATCTTCCGGGTGGATAGAAGCGGCGAGGATCGTGGCCATCTCACTTCGCAGCCGCGAAGCCGGAAGATCGGATGTCTTGCTCAGCATGTCGCGCACGCCATCCGCGCGTGATCCGCCAGCGCGCAAAATATCGAGCGCCGCCGCGGCATCGCGTTCAGGTGTTTCCATACACGCCCTGACCGAAAAAGGCCGCCGCAAGCATCAGGGCTTTAGCCCCAGGTGTGAGGCGGGCTTCTGGCGGCTTCAGCCCTCGCTTCTGGTGGTCTCGCATGCTATGCTCCCATCAACGGCAGGTTCATTGGGGCGCTCTCCGGTAGACCGGGCACAGAGACTGCCCCGCTGTCGCCAGAACGGTTCGGCGGGGGTACCGCCGTCGCGTACAGCCGTTCCAGCAGGTCTGGCGCCCGTTCCGCCAGCAGCCCTTCCCTGCCGGTTGCGAGAATCCGTCGCGCTTTAACCCCTGCGGAGTGTCAATACTCCGCGTCATCATCAGTAAGCGGGCGCACGTCCACAAGCGTCGCGCCCGTGCGCAGGAAGGTCTGCACGACCGCATCCGCGCGCGCATCATCTTCGAGTGACGGCATGACGCGTTCCGCGGCCGCTGGCTGCCGCAGAGGCGTGATATTGGCGGGCATCGCTCCGCCCGTTGTGGAACCTTCAGCATCTGGCGGGACGGGCCGGCTTTGCTGGCCACCAGGCTGATTCGGGAACGGGCGCACATTGCCACCGCCGGATGATTGCCCCGGTCCGCTTCTGGGCGAAACGGAGCCGTTGCCGCCAGCGGTGGATGCCCCGCCATCATTTGGCCGCCATATCGCGTCCGGCGCGATGATGCGGACATGTACCGGATATTCGAGCACCTGCTCGAACGCCCACTCCACCGAAGCGCGCTTGGGCGGCTCACGCAGGCCCTCGTAATGAAACTTGTGATCCGCCTGAAGCACGACCACCGGCACATCGCCGGGATCAATCCCAACCGGATGCGCTGAATGCAGCAGTGCCGCGACGCTCCTGCTCTTCTGCTTGCAGACCTGCTTGACCAGCGTCCACTTCTCAACGACTGCGGTCCAGATGTCAGCGGCGGCAGCTGGTACGCCGATGGGCTGCGGAGGCCGGGCAGGCGGTGTCTCGGCAGGTGGCGGCGCAACGCTCGGCGCAGCAGGTGGCTTCATCGCTGGCCGGGTGCGTCCGGCGGGCCTGTCCACCGGCTCACGCTCAATAGAATCCAGATCCAGATCTTCCACATCCGGCTCAGGGGGGCGCGCGGGAGCAGCCGCGACCTCAGGGGGACGCGCGGACGGCCGCACCGGAGCCGGAGCGGCTGGCGCGGGCTGAGTGGCCTGAGATGCGCTCATGGCAGGCTGCGCAGAGACGGCGCCACCATTGGCCTTGATGTTGACGCATTCCAGAAACGAAAGCTCCAGCCCTAGCTGCGGGACCGGCAGGCCGCGGGCGGGCGAATCGCCGCGCGTGAAGACACGAGCGCAGGCCGTCAGCTCCTCCAGCGAGAAGCGGTTCGCCAGCGCCGTCAGCAACGTCACTTCCTCATCCGTGCGATCAAGAATCGTCGCGACATCCGCCCCCGCGCGCGCCAGCAGCAGCGCCCGCCACTCATCAGCAAACTGGGCATTGATCTGCCGGATATCCGCGCCACTCGTCACGATATCATTGATCAGGTAGAGGCCGTCTCCCGCCCGCTGGTCCGCGACGCACTCGATCAGCCGCTTGAGCAGGCCGGGATCAGCTAGCCCCAACATCAGCCGCGTGCGCTCCAGATCGATATGCGTGCCGCAATACGCGACTGCCTGATCTAGCAGGCTCAGCGCGTCGCGCATGCCGCCCTGTGCCGCGCGCGCCAGCAGTTCAGCCGCCGCGGGCTCCAGATCCAGACCCTCGCCGCTGGCGACGTACTGCAGCCGTGCCACGATATTGCGCACGGTATGGCGGCGAAAGACGAAGCGCTGGCAGCGAGAAACGACTGTGGCGAGCACCTTGTGTTCCTCGGTCGTCGCCAGCACGAAGATAATATGCGGCGGCGGCTCTTCAAGCGTCTTGAGCAGCGCATTGAATGCCTGATTTGAGAGCATATGCACTTCGTCGATGATGTAGACGCGATAGCCAGCGCTGGTGCTGATGAGGCTGGCATTCTGGCGCAGGTCGCGGATGTTATCCACACCCGTGTTGGAGGCCGCGTCAATCTCGATCACATCAGGAGAGTGACCAGCGGTGATCTCACGGCACGAGATACACTCGTTGCACGGCTCACCGTTGACGGGATGCGCGCAGTTGATCGCCTTGGCGAGGAGACGCGCGGTGCTCGTCTTGCCCGTGCCGCGCGGACCACTGAAGAGGTACGCGTGCGCCAGCCGCCCCTCGCGAACGGCATTAAGCAGTGTGCGTACGACGGCTTCCTGCCCGATCAGGTCGGAGAACGTCTGTGAACGCCACTTACGATAGAGCGACTGCGACGCCATATTCAGCCTCACGTATGCGACTACACAACGTCTCTATTGTACCCCACCGAGGAACACGATCAGGACCAGCCGGTGTGACGTGAAGAGTATGCCGGCTCACTGCCGGATACGAGGGGAAAAGCATGCATCACACGAGAGGATGTACAGGTCGTGCACCCACCGTCGATCCGTGCCGTCAGCTCCTCATGATGCTCCAGCTCAGACCCGGCGATCCCGCGGCACCCAGAGCGGCCCGTTTACCGCTGCTTCCTTCCGGACCTGACGGGGTTCACAGGCATCTGCCGCGCGGGGACCGAATCCTCATAACCTTTGCATCCCCTGGAGCCAGCTGGCACAAAACCTCGGGCGGGAATTCAGTCCCGCATCTAGAGCGTTTCGGGTACAGGGCAGCCCAAGCTCCCCACCTAGCACGACCGTACCCGCATTCTATCCCTCAGCCGGTGGGAAGTCAAACCAGGCGAATGCCCTGCCTGGCGGCTGAATCCAGCAAAATCCTGAGAAACTGTTCATGAACGAATATCAAGGTGATGTTCAGGGTTCCTCCATCTTGGCCGGTTATCTTGTGTCACATCAGTGATGCGCAGTGAGGTGCCAGCACTGAGCCGGAGGTACGGTGGATTCAATCCTCCAGCCGTAGACGTACAGTGGCCTTTCCGCGGACGACCAGCGGAGACGCCATCCAGAGGTCAAACGATATCAAGGAGGTTGGTATGTTCACTCTGGTACGAGCCAATCGTCATGATGAGATCAACGCGCATGAAGATCACGTCGTCCTTGCTGATGGCAGCGTCATGACTGTGCCACGCGCGAACCTGGCCGCGGCAAAGGCACTCCTCGCGGCTGAACACGCGGCGCAGCGCCGCATGATGGAACGCCGGCAGGACCCGCGGCGTTCCTTCTCGCCGGCAGCCGCCTCCTGAGCGCACCCGATCCATAGTCTTCGACAGGCAATCGCGCCTGCGCACCCGGCGGCATCTCGCTGCCGCGCCGCACACCGGCTGATGTAGCCGCATTGAGCGAATACGGCTGCATCAGCCTCATCGTATGCGCGAGAATGGGCGGCGGGATAGACCTCCGCCGCCCATGTCGTCTGCGCGTCACTCCGCGAGCACATCACGCGTTCCACTGCCGCCGGGCAGATGGAGTCTCTGAGACCTGTGGCGCGTCCATCGGCGGCATGAAGAGACGTGCCAGCACAAGCAGCAGCACCGTGCCGGACCCGCCGAGATAGACCAGCCACATCCACGGCCGGCTGGCATCCGTTCCCGCGAGGATGCCGTGCGCCGAGACGACGACGAAGAGCGCGAAGCTCGTGTAGTGCAGCGCACGCCATGTCGTGTGGCCGATGGCTCGCCGCAGCCACGACGAGAACCATAGGATGAGCAGCCCGTAGAGCGCAAGCACGCCCAGATCGACCGCGAACGGGCGGTACGGTTCCGCGACCGGCACCAGCAGATTGAGCGGCGCGAACGGGATCAGCGGGTCCAGCAGCAGCGAGAGCAGATGCAGCGCCACGAATGCAGCCGTCAGCACAGCGAGAAACGGGTGCGCTTCATCGAGGAGCCAGAGGACCACACGCGAGCGTATCCGCGAGACCCGCACCAGCGAACGGAAGAGTCCGAGGATGACGGTCACTGTGAGGGTGATATACGCCGAAATGGCCGCTGCTCGCGTGATATACCACATCGTTGGGTTGGCCGTCGCGCTGCCCGTCACAGCCGTCACGTCGCCAAGCGTCGTCGTTGAAGATGCCCAGAGCGCGCTCAGGGCAGCCATGAATGTCATTGCCTGTATTCCTTCAGATGAGCTTGTATCCGTATGCCTCAGGGCAGCACGTTCATCGGCAATGGCGCGCCGTCCGTTCCCCACGTGGCGAGATACGCTTCCATATTGCCAGAAACCCGGACACTGCCGTCGCCAAAGGTCAGAGCAAGCGCCACGCCCGCATCGACATCCATCTCGGGGCCGACCGCGCCGTACCGTTCCCAGGCCGATTCAACCGCGCGAAGCGCTTCATGTGCGCCACGAAGCAGGGCGACTTTCGCGGCCACTTCAGCTCGCGCGGCCGTCGGGGCGAGCGCGGTGGCCGTCGCGATCAGCGGCTCGTGGTCCGCGGTATCCTCAGGAGCGGAGTCGCGCGCATCTATCCAGACGCGCATCGGCTGGCCGGTCCGCGGATCAAGCAGATGATGCTGACGCCTGCCATCGCGCAGCCACCAGCGTCGCTGTGCCCCAGAGGTCGCCAGCCCTCCCCGGCTGAACGCGATGATCGCCGGATAGGCGCGAGCGGCATCCTCGTCCGCGGGGTCTGTTTGCAGCTCGAAGCGCGGGTCGCGTATGCCTACCGACCATGCCGTGCCCGCCGCGGGGCCACCACGCGCGCGCAGGTCGCCACCGACGTTAAGCAGCGCGCCGGGGAATGGGCCGCAAAACCGCGCGAGCGCGATATCCGCCGCCCAGCCCTTTGCGATGCCGCCAAGATCGATCTGTGTTCCCTCAGGCAGCCGGATGCGGCTTCGCTCGCGGTCGATCTCAATGGCGCGCCACTCAGCCCGCTCGAACGGCGTCTGGCCGCCAGCGGATCGTGGGGCCGGTTGCTTACGCGCAAGCTCTTGCCAGGCAATCAGCGAAAAGTCGCGATCATATCCAAGCGCCGAAAGCTCACCCAACATCGTCGGATCAAAGAGGCCGGCGCTGGCGCGAGCTGCCCGCACAGCGGCAGCAACCGCGTCGAGCAGCATCGCGGACGCATCGAACCAGCTTCCGGCAGCAGCGTTGAGCCGGCTGATCTCGCTTTCCGGCTTGAAGCGCGAGAGACACTGATCGACCATATGGAACCAGGTCATGCAAGCATTCGCCGCGATCTCAGCAGATGACTCCTGCCCCGGATTCGCCGCGATCTGCACGCTCACATCAGTCGCCATCGGCCGTTCATGCCGCCGCGCGAGATAGCGCGTGCCGCTCGCGCCGGGCCGCGATGCCGGAAGAGCCGTCGCATTCCGCATCCTAGGACCCTCCCGAGCTGGTGTTGGCAGGTGTCTGGAACTGCGGGAACGTGATCGATCCCGAGCCAGCGGAGTTGTTCGCGCTACTCGATGAACCTCCCGCGCTCACGCCACCTGTGGCACCTGTGGTAGAGGAGCTGCCCGTCGCGCTTTGCGACGTATGGCTGGCGGTGGTATGTGAGGTCATGCCCCAGACGGTGGCGAAGAGGCCGAGCGAAGCGGCGGCCAGGCTCAAGCGCAGCGCCTTGCGAATGCCCGAGCGACTCTTGCGGCGCGGCCCGCCGACGGTGGCTCCGCGCGAGCCACCTATCCGGTTGCCACGCGGCGGCGCGCCCGCCGATTCCACGACGACGTTGCCCCGCGGCTCGGCGCTGCAGCTCAGAATGTAGCCACTGCGTAGCTCGGAGGCGCTCAGCGCGCCGTTCTCGCCTTCGCCATTGCAGACGCTGCCCGCCAGCAGATGGAGCCGGCACGTGCCGCATGCGCCTGCCCTGCAGCTATAGTCCGGGCTGTAGCCGTTACGTTCCAGCGCCTCCAGCAACGTCTCTCCCGCTCGCGCTTCCAGCTCATCGCCGGTATCCGCGACCCGAATGCGCGCCACAACGTCAGCGGCGCCGCTCAAGGCGTCACCTCTCGCGCGCATCGGACTGGCGAAGACTTCACTGTGTATCTGCGCGCGAGGTACGCCGTAGCGTCCAGCCGCGACCTCAAGGCTCGCTTTCAGTGAGGCCGGCCCGCAGACGTACCATTCGTACGCGCTCGCCATTCTCCCCAGCGACGCCATCGCGCTCGCGACCTCCAGCCGGTGGCCATTTGTCGAAACATAGTGCGTCTGGTTCAGCCACTGACGTGAGGGATCGAGGTTGACCAGTTCACGCGCGAAAATGCCGTCCTGCGGGCTGTGATATGCGTAATACAGCCGTACGTGCGGCCTCTCCTCCGGCGCGAGCCGGGCAATCGCGCGCAGCATGCCGTAGACCGGCGTGATCCCGCTGCCAGCAGCCACAAACGCCAGCTTTCTGCCGCGCAGCGCTTCCGGCAGCGTGAAATTGCCCTGTGGCAGGCTCGTCTGCGTAACCATACCCACGCGCGTCTGGTCGATGATGAAATTGGAGATCAGGCCATCGGAAACGCGCTTGACTGTAATCTCCCAGGGCATATCGCCGCGCCCATCGCCGCAGAGCGAATACGAGCGCGTGATTGTGCCGCCAGATTCCGTCCGGAAGGCAAGCGTGACGAACTGGCCAGGACGATACGGCGCGGGTGCGCGGCGAGTACCCGGAGCCGCGAGCACGAGTGTCATCGCGCCGCGCGCGGCAGGTCGCGTCTCAATGACCTGCGCGGAAATCATCCGGTTTCTGCTCAATGCTCCCGCCTGCGCTGCCATACGCTCTTCAGTGGGTGAAGCTATAGCCATGACTAATCCTCACACTTCTGTATGCCGGTGCTGGCGCTGTGTTCGTCATGCGATCTCTATAGGTACGCCGGTTCACCTGCCGCCAGGGACCATCGGTAAACCCTGCTGTGCCGTTCACGTGATCAGCCTTCTCCGGCTTGTCATGCATCAGCATACGAAGCGAATCTGGGGCAATCGTTAAGGTTAGATTGAGATTCATTCATGTGAAATTCTCACGAATGGGGAGCATCTGAAGGGTTCTGCCAGCCCTGCATGCGGGCGCAAAACAGGAGGAGCATGCTCTGGAAGGTGGAGCGGGGGGAAGGTCGCGAACTCCACATCAGCGCAGGCCCGGCATGAAGCGAGATCGAGTCTGCCCTGATGTGGACACGGCGCACGCCGTGAGGCTAGCCAGCGGCGGAGGCGGGTGCGACGGACTGCGAGGCGAAGAAACGCTCCAGCAGGCGGATCATCGCGCCTGGGGTCTCGCGATGCGGGCAGTGGCCCGCGCCATCGATCAATTCCATGCGTCCGTGGCGCAATCTGGCCCAGGCGGCACGCGCGTGTGAAATGGGGATCACCGTGTCTTTTGTGCCATTCACCAGCAGCACGGGCACGCGCACCTGAGATAGGGCCTCCAGCGCGCTCACGCTCTGCCCACGAATATTGCCCACCCCACGCAGCATGGCGAGGAATGCGGCGCGGGCCTCCGGCTCACGCAGGCGCTCCAGAAGTACGTCTTCTTCGTGCGCGCTGAGCAACCCATCCGCATCCGTCGGCACATCCGCCGCCGCCAGCGCCTGATCCGCGACGAACGTCGCCGGCCAGAGGCGTCCCAGCAGGGCATGGCCCACTCGTCCCAATGGATGCTGGACGTGTCGTGAGGCCAGGAGCGCGCCGAGCACGCCATACGAGCCAGCGAGTGTGCAGAGGCGCAGACTCAGCGGCAGGTCTTTCCCCATGCCCCCACTCGCCACCAACGCCAGCCTGCGAACGCGCTCCGGATACTGGATGTAGAAGTGCAGGGCCAGGCCGCCGCCCAGCGAATGACCAACCACATTCGCGCTCTCCACGCCCACGGCATCGACAAAATGGCGTAGATACGTCGCTTGCGCCCATAAACTATAGTTCACGCGAGGCTTGTCCGAGAGGCCACAGCCCAGCATGTCCGGAGCGATCACGCGGTACGAGCGCGCGAGGCGTGGCATCACCCGCGCCCACGCATCCGCGGAATCTCCCAACCCATGCAGCAGCAACACAGGCTCTCCGGAGCCGGCCGAGAGATAGCGCATACGATAGCCGAGCACGCTGGTCTCGTGCTCTTCGATCACGCCACGCGTGGGGCTGGCCGGCGCCGCGCTCGCCAGTGAGGCCACGGTCGTCGTTGACGTTTCCGCCGGCATAACGTCAGTCTGTGCTGTGGGGTCCATGCATTTGCTCCCGAGGGCTAGAATTCGCAGTCGGCTCGCTTTGCACATGCGCCGTCGCATATGCGTCATCACAATATGATCACAATATCATCCCATTACATAATTCATACCAACGTGCAAGATGTAAAGCGGCAACATGTGCTTTGGCCCGTAGCAAGCGCAGGTCGACCCGGAGATAGTGGAGGTGCTCGATATGCGAGACGACGTCGTGACGCCGGCTGCGGCGCGCAGACTGGCGAGCGCGGGCTTGCGATGGGACCCGACTCCGGGCGACTGGTGTGCTGTATTCGGCGCCGCCCATGTGGGGGAACATCCTTCCAGCCTGTGGATCGTCGTCAACCAGCACACGGGAGATACCATCACCATCGCGGATAGCGCGGGCCAGTGGCCCCTCTCGCGCGTCGCTGCCGCCGATTGCCTCTGGCTCCCGACAGCCGGACAGCTCAAGACGTGGCTGCGCGCGCAGGGATATCGCGTCGCGACCGGTGAAACGTCAGCCCCCTTGCTCGGTGGCCTCCAGCACACGCGCTTCGTCTGCCGGCTCACGCGCGCGGGCGTCCCGGATCGGGAGGATTTCGAAGGCTCCAGCGAAGCGGAAGCCGTGGCTGTCGCCGTCATACGCGTGCTCGGAGATCATAGCCCCGGCGAATCCAGCAGCAACTGGTAGAGCCGGTTCTGGCGATCTATCGCCCGCTGATAGATCGCGCCGCGCGCGCTATCCGGCTGCGTGACTGAATCAATCTGTGGCTGAATGCGCGCTACGTTATCGATCACACCCAGCGCCTCCAGCGCGAGCAACGCGCCGCCTCGCGCGGAGGCTTCCCGGTCGAGCAAAAGCGAGACTGGCAAGCCAACCGCATCCGCGATGATCTGGCGCAAGAGAGGTGAATTTTCGAGCGTGCCGCCGCTGGCGATGACGGACAGTTCACTTGTGCCGAGCGCCTTCTCCATCACACGAAATACCACGGCGATGCGATAGGCGAGCGATTCGATTCCGGCGCGCAGGATTTCCTCTGGCGTTGTATGCACGGCAAGCCCGGCGATGGTGGCTCGTGCGCTTCCATGCCAGCCGGTACTGCGCTCGCCGCTCAGGTAAGGCAACACCGTTAGCCCGTGCCCATCAGGTGGCAGAGATGACGCCGCCGCTTGCGCAGTGTCCAGATCCTCCAGTCGCAACGTGTGCTCAAGCCAGGCAACCAGATTGCCCCCCTCGCTGAGCGCGCCACCAAAGATCGCTCGCCGCGCATCCAGCAGATAGAGCCAGAGCCCATCAGGCGGCTCGATGGCGTCCGGCGCCACACAGACGCGCACCGCGCTCGACGTGCCCACCGTCAGCGCAACTCGCCCGCTCGCGACGCATCCCGACCCAACATTTGCCGTCGCGCCATCACCTAGCGCCGGGAACCACGGCACATCACGCAGCGCGGGCCACCGGCTGGCGTACGCGGGCACCAGTCCCCGCAGACTCTCATCGAGATCGCCCAGCGGCGGCAACCGCTCCGGTGAAAGACCAAGCGCATGAAGCTGCTCCATATCCCATTTCTGCTCGCGTGTGAGCAGCAGGCCCGTCCCTGAAGCCATGCACAGGCTGCAGACAGCGCGCCCGAACAACTGGCGGTGAAAGTACTCGCCAAACGAGACGAAGCTCGCGGCACGTTCGTATGCCTGCGGATCGTGCTGGCTGAGCCAGAGCAGCTTGGCGGGCCAGTAGCTGGCATGCAACCGCGCGCCCGTCCTGCGATGGATCGCCTCGCCGGCGAGTCGGTGCTCCAGCTCCTGAGCGGCAGCGCTGGGCCGCGTATCCGCCCACGTTATCACAGTGGTCAGCGGCTGATCGTGTTCGTCGAGCGCGATGAGGCTGTGCCAGAAGGTATCCGTGGCGACAGCGACGATGCGCGCGGCACGCTCCCCCGCTGCGGCCAGCGCCTCATCTATGACCAGGCAGGTCGCCTGCATGAGCATGGCGGGCTCGACAGCAACCTCACCCGGCTCCTCCATCCGGAGGGCATAGGACTGCTGCGCGTGCACATCATCGACAGCGTTGCCCGCGAGATCATAGAGCAACGCCCGCACGGAAGAGGTTCCGATGTCCAGCGTGAGCACGTATCCATCATCTGATGCTCTCATCATGTTCCTTTACCTCGTGCGGCCGCGAGGACGCCACTAACCCCCTTGCGCCGCTCGATATCCAGCATGGTCCGCAGTGACCGGCCATAGAGATCGTCGCGGCGAGTCGCGCGCGCCGCCTCCACCTGGAGTCCTCTGCTCACCAGCACACGATGCGCTACCCATTCGGCAAAGCCTTCGCACAAGGCGGGATCGTGAACCCAGGGGGCGGTTTCCGCCTGCAAGGCGTGTCCCAGCTCGTGTGCCAGCGTGCCTAGCAGCAAGCTGCGAGGCAGCGCCCGCTCAACATAGATGGCGAGATCATTCCCCACACGCACGAAGAATCCAAGGACGTGGTGCGCGCCATCATCATCTCCTCCACCCTGGCGGGCGAAGCGCCGGCGCACCTGGGCCAGATGCCTCCGGTCGGTCACCTCGAGGCGCGGAATCTGGCGCAGACGTTCGCCCAGCACCTGTTGCATCGTCGCCAGCGCCTGTTCATAGACCTTCCGCACGGTGGCATCATCCAGCACGAGATCGCGCGCGCAAACCGCGCACCGGTATTGCCCATCCGGCAGCGGTCGCATGCCTTGCGGCACGGGTGCGCGGCAGAGATCGCAGCGGGGGCGGCTTCGCACGCAGTCGCCGCAGAACTTGCGCGGCGGCTCCGGCCCAAGTTCTTCGAATGTATGATAGGTGCCAATGATCGCGCGGCCACACGAAGAGCAGCGGGGCGCCTCACGGGCACAGTGGGCGCAGAGCGGCTGGCTCCCGCCACTAGCCCGCTGCCGGGCAAGCGCCGCATCGTCGAGCGGCACACCACAGCGAGCGCAGCGAGGACGGTCGCGCTGGCAGGTGTCACAGCAGATCAGTCCGGTCTCGTAGATGTAGTACCGTCCGCGGAGCGGCTTTCCGCAGAGATGGCAGAAGCGCGCGGCAGTGGGGTTCACCTTCGCACCTGAAGACATGCGTGCCCCCTGATTTCCATCCCCACCTGGCAGCGCGAGAGAGATACACGCCGCAAGAGCATGCCAGTCAATTACCCGAGAAGCTGACCAATCCACTGACGCGAGCCAGGCGCACGCGCTCCATGTCGCGCATGGCATGCTGCGCCTCATAGAGGGCAAGCGCACGGCTAAGCGCTTCCTGGGCAAGCATCGCGTCGTTGCCCGTGTCGCGCCGCTGATAGAACCACGCCAGCGCCTCATGGGTCCGGCCTTCTTCCCACGGCGTTGCCAGCTCATGATAGCGGTTGAGCGCGCTCTCCAGATCGGTCAGCGCGTCGTCCCACTGGCGCGCCGCCGTGCTCACAATGCCGCGCGCGCGAATCGCCTGCGCCAGCCCCTTGCGGGAGCCGGAGCGCCAGCCCATCTCCAGAGCCTGCGCGCCGAAGCGAGTGTAAAGCCTGCGGTCACGCATGCGGGCCGAAAGCTCCGCCAGCTCGGAGAGGAGCTGCGGCAAAATCACCCGGCCAGAGCGCGCCGTCAGCCCTTCGCTCAGCAACTGGAGCGCGAGCGCATCCTCACCACGCGCCAGCGCTAGCCGCGCGCGGCAGACCATCAGGAACTGCACGGACGGAAACGCTGGTAGCTCCTCGCTAGCCCGCAACACCTCATCGGCGGCTTCATGGTCCCCCATACGCTCATGGCACACCGCGACGACGAGCAGCGCCCAGTGATGATATTCAGATGATGAGCTGCCGGGCAGTGTCGCCAGTGCCCGCAGGCGGCTGCCCGTCTCAATCGTCTTGTTCCAGCGATCCCACTCGAAGTACGAAACAGTCAGGCTGCGCAGGCTGCGCGCCAAGAGCGCTTCGCCATCCACCTCGCCAGCCAGCGCGACCGCGCGATTTCCGTGTTCTATAGCTTCTACGAATTGGCCTGCCTGCGCGTTGGCCATGCAGACTTCCGCATGGATATCGACCAGCTCATGCACATCGTCGAACTGTTCAGCCCAGCGCAGCCGCCGCGATTGCGTTTCGAGCGCGCCGCGCAGATCGGCCGTCACCGACTGCATGTTGCCGAGCGCGTCGAGCGCTTCAGATGCGCCACGCGGGTCGCCCAGCGCTTCCGCGATGCGCACGGCCTCGGCGGCGCTGCGCAAAGCGTCGAGCAGCTCACGCTCGCCGCGCCGATCTCCCCATGACCACCAGAAAAATGCCTTGGCTGCCAGCAGTGCGGCTCCCTCGACCGTTTCCAGCACGCGCATGCTCGTCGTCAGCGCGAGCCCTTCCGTCAGGAACTGCAGAATGTCCGCATAGGGCAGCGGAGCCTGGAAGAGGCTGCGCGAACGCGAGGGCAATTGCACGAGCAGGCGGTAGAGTCGTACGCCCCACGAGCGCCACTTGATCGAAAGGCATGATGGCTGCGTATCTCCAGGCAGCGGCTCCACATCTTCCACCGCAAGCCCCAGCGCGACCGGCAGATGGACGCTCGCGCCATCAGGCAGAATGAGCGCTCGCTCACTGTACGCGGCCCAGAGACGCAGTGCTTCGCGATAGTCGCGCCAGGCATTGTCGCCGCGCATCCGCAACCATGCCGCGTCGCCACGCTTCATCAGCAGTTCGATGCGCAGCGATACTTCAGGCGCGAAGAGATCCTCGGTGAGGATTTCCAGCGCATCGGTGAAGTCGCGCTCAGCCAGCATCGCGCCGTGTCGCTGTGCCGCCTGATCGCCTGCCAGGATGAGATAGTGGAGCGCTTTCTCCGCCACCGCGCGGCGCTGCGCTTCGTCGCGTGAGCGGGCTAGATTGCCCTGCACATAGTACTGATAGTAGTGGCGCGCCAGCATATCAGCGATCTCAGACTCACGGCCCTGCGCGATGGATTCCAGCCACCGCGCCACCTGGGCGTGCTCGTGCGCGCGTCTGGCGCGAGGAATCGCAGCGTAGGTGACTTCACGAGTGAGCGTGTGGTTGAACGTATACACCTGCTCACCCGCTGGCGCCACCGTGAAATCCGGCTGCCGTACCTCACGAATGAGATGGCGGCCATGCAGTCCATCGAGAATCTCGCGAACCTGCCCGATGGTGTATTCACGATGCAAGCTGCGCAACGCACTCGCCCAGAAGGCGCGACCCACCACGGCGGCATGCTGAAGAATATCGCGCTCATCCTCCGGCAGGAGATCGAGGCGGGCGGCGAGGACACCTTGCACCGTGTCGGGGATTGACGGGTCCAGCACTTCCGGGCTGTGCTCTTTTCCGGGCGCGACACGCCAGCCGGTGACCATGCGCTCGTCGCGCACGAGCAGGCCGCGGTCGATCAGCATGCGCACGATCTCTTCGACGTAAAACGGATTGCCCTCCGCCCGTTCGAGGATGCTGGCACGCAATGACTCAGGGGCGTCCGCGGCCAGCAACTCGCCGATGAGACGCTGTGCCTGGCCGGGCGGCAAGACATCCAGCCCAATTGCGGCGAAATTATCCTTGCCGCTGCCCCATTCGGGGCGCCGTTCCAGCAGTTCCGGGCGCGCCGTCGCGGCCACCATCAGCGGCACGCCGGTTACGCGCGTCATGATGTATTCGATCAGGTCGAGCAGTGCTTCATCCGCGCGGTGAATGTCGTCAATAAGCAGCAGCAACGGAGCCTTCGTGGCGAGCGCCTCGAAGAGGGTACGCCAGGCGCGCCACATGCCTTCCTGCCGTTGCTGTCCATCCGCTGGCAAGAGCGCCTGCCTGCGCTCGGCGGTTTCGATGCCGATGGTGTGACCCAAATACGCGGCCAGAAGCACCGGGTCGCTTTCGCTGCGGGCATCCAGCAGGATGTCGCGCACAGTGGCGAGCACGCGCTCACGCGCATAGCCGGCGGGATCCAGCGGACTCAGCCCGCAGAGCGTCCGCAGCATCTCCGCCAGCGGCCAGTAGGTGATGCCCTCCCCATATGGCGGGCAGCGGCCTTCCAGCACGCGGGGACGGCGCGCAGGGGGCGCGGCATCCACGACGCGCTGAAAAAACTCGCGTGCCAGGCGGCTCTTGCCCACGCCGGGAACGCCCATGATCGTCACCAGATGAGCCTGTCGCTCATCCACCACCCGCGCATAGAGCGCCTGGAGCGCCGCCAGCTCCACATCACGCCCGACCAGCGGCGTCGGCAACCGGTCCACTCCACGCGGCAGCGGGGCGGGCGCGCTGCCCTGGTTCGCCAGCGCGACGACTTCCCACACCCGCACGGGACGCACCCGTCCGCGCAGCGTCAGAGCGGCGCGTTCGCGATAGATCACGCCTCCGGAGGTAGAGCGGTACGTGCGCGGACCAACGAGAATCGTCCCCGGCTCTGCCGCCTGTTGCAGACGCGCCGCGACGTTGACGGGATCACCCGTGATGAGGAAGTCCAGGCCCTCGCCCGCACCACTAGCGGCGACCACCTCGCCCGTATTGATGCCGATGCGCATGGCCAGCTCTGTGGCAAGGGCATCCGCGGCGCGGCGGCGCGCATTGAAGTCGCGAAGCGCGGACTGCATATCCAGAGCGGCTCGCACGGCTCGTAGCGGGTCGTCCTCATGCGTCAGCGGCAGACCAAAGATCGCCATGACGGCATCACCAATATACTTCTCGACTGTGCCGCCATGCCGGTGTATCTGGCGCGCCATCGTAGCAAAAAACGCCGCGAGCAAGCTGCGGACCTCTTCCGGGTCCATGTTTTCAGCCAGAGTGGTCGAGCTGGTAATATCGGCAAAGAGCACCGTCACGACGCGTCGCTCCTCGCCGCCCTCGGGCGTGGCAGGAGCATGAGCGGCAGCCCCTGGCGATGCGGGGATGTACGATGCTGGCTCTGGGGTAGGGATACTCCCCGGCACGTTCGGTGACTCGCTCCCCGGCAGTGTGATGTCATTGGGCAGGTGCGCGGCTGGCACGAGCGCCAGCCCACACTGGTTGCAGAAGCGCGCCTCAGGCGGATTGCTGGCGCCGCAGCGAGGGCAGATCAGCGGAAATGGGTGGCCGCAGCGCATGCAGAACTGCGCCGCGTCTTCGTTGTGCGTCTGGCATTCCGGACAGATCATGCGCGCTCCCCACAGATACCTGTTATGGCAAAGACCCCAGTCGCATTGTAGCGTGCCTCACGTGCGCGGAAAAGCGGAAGGCGCTATTCACCAGGTGGCAGGGTGAAACGGTGGACCGAAACACGGACGGTATCCTCGTCAGGCGGCCATTCCCGCTCGAATACCCGCTCCTCATCCTTCCAGCCGCGCGCCAGCGCCGCCGCGACAAACGTCCGCGATACTCTGCGACCCGGTTCGGCAAGCCAGAACGTTCCTTCTGCTTGTACAACGCGCGGCACCAGATCAAGCAACGGCTCTATATCTTCCTCCTCGTACAGCACGTCCGCCGCGAGCAGCACCGAGACGGGAGCAAGCGCAAGACACAGCGCGCGACCGGCCACAGTGCGCCAGTCCAGCAGGTAGGTGCGCGGGATGCGCCCGGTATTGCGCAGCACGTTATACCGGCAGAAGAGCAGCGCTTCGGGATAGCAATCCGCCGCCATAAGGTCGATGCCAGCGGCGACAGCGGCGGCAGCGGTATATCCCAGCCCGCACCCCAGCTCCAGCCCGCGGGCGCCGCGCCACGCATCCTCACGGATGGCTAGCAGCACCTCAGCCAGCGCCTGGCCGCTCGGCCAGAGCAGCCCCCAGTATGGCATGTGCTCACCGGAGGCGAGCGAGCGCAGCGCGTCTCGCGCCGCGGCATGCAGCGGACCGGATCCTCTCCTGAGACGACTGGCGACGACGTGGCGTGGGGATGTGGCGAAGTCATCCAGAGGCGCATCAGGATCAGCGGGCAGCGCGATCCGCCAGCCCGCCGGAACGGCAGCGCCGCCAAGCGGCAGGTCGCGCAGCGCGAAGAGTTTGCTCGCCCGATACCGCAACCGCGCTTCCATCACGCCAGCCGCGACGGGCTGGCCGTGACTGATGGCTATGGCGCGCATGCTAGTCGCGCCCGGCCATAGCCGCTGGCGCCGTCACGAGCGCCGCGCCCTCTGGCGCCGCCTCAACAGCAGTAGCCGCGGCAACAGCGAGCGCGAAGACGCTTCCCCTCTCTGGCACACTCTCCTTCAGCCAGACGTCGCCCCCCATCGCCCGCATCATCTGACGACAGATGTAGAGGCCAAGGCCAGTGCCGCGTATCTGGCTGACCCGCGCGGATTCCAGGCGCGCGAAGCGCCCAAAGAGATGGCCCCGCTCATCCTCCGGGATGCCCATTCCTTCATCGCGCACGCGAATCTCATAATACGGGCGCTCCTGCGAGGCAAGCATAACAGTGCTTGCCGGGCGCGTGGCGTCCTCCTCGCTGCCATGCGGCACATCGAGCACCTGCGGCAGCACCATCGTCGGGGATTCTTCGACTGGCTCTCGCTGGCCAGTTGTCACGATCTCGTCTTGCGCCGATACAGGGAATGACGCCAGCCCGCACGCGACGGTTATCGTGCCTCCCTTCGGGCTGTACTTGATCGCGTTGCCCACAAGGTTATCGATCACTTCACGCAGACGCCCCGGATCAGCCTGCACATACACGTCAGAGGGAACCTCCATCGTCAGGTCATGCGTCTGGCTGCGCACGCGCGCAAGCTCCCGGTGGCTACGCAAGACATCCTCGACGACAGCCGAAAGCTGCACGCGCTCCAGATGCAGCTCGACGCGCCCGGTATCCAGCCGGGATGTTTGCAACAGGCGCTCGGCAATCTCGGCCAGCTCCTGCGCGGAATCTGAGGCGCGCTCCAGGAACTCCAGCGCCAGCGGTTCATCGCGCGAGCCTGGAAACTCGCGCAAGAGATCAAGGAAGCCCTGCACGCCCGTCAGCGGGGTGCGCAGCTCGTGTGAAGCAGTGGCGATGAAGTCGTCTTTCATGCGATCCAGCTCGCGCTGCTGCCGATAGGCATGTTCCAGCTCGAGGTAGGTGCGCGCGTTCTCGATAGCCTGCGCCGCCTGAGCTGCGAAGAGATCCAGCAGCCAGAGATCATCGTCGGTGAAGGTGCGCTGGTCAGCATCGTCGAGCACGTCCAGCACGCCAACGACCTGCCCACGGTGAATCAGCGGCACCGCGATCACCGCGCTGAAATCCTCGTTGTCGTAGATCGCCGCGCGGAACGGATAGGCGCGATAGTCATCAACGATGAGGCCGCGACCAGTCTGCGCGACCCGGCCAGCCAGCCCTTCGCCGATGCGGATACGCGCCCCCGTATAGTCGCCGCGCAGCCCCTGGCAGACCATCACTTCCAGCTCATCACGATGGGAACGCCGGGCGTAGACTGTGCCCGCGCGAGCCTCCAGCAGCGAGATGGAGCGGCCGAGAATATCCTGCAACAGCTCGCGGGGGTCCGCGCCAAGCTGGCTGGCGACAGTGAGCGCCGTGGCGTGCAGCGTCATCATCTGGCCGATGCGCTCCTGTGCCACCTCGGCGGTTTCCAGTGCGCGGCGGCGGGCCATTACCTGCCGCGTCATATCAACCGCCGCCACCAGCACGCCCGCCACGCCTGATGCAAAACCAGGCAGCGGCGAACTCGTGACGTTCCAGTAGGTCATGCCCCGCTCCAGATGGACCGGCAACTCGATCATGGCTTGCGGCTCGCCAGTGGCATAGACCGCGTCCAGCCGCAGCGACTCTTCGAGGCTCTGATTGCGACGCTGCAAGACATCGCGCAGAGACTTGCCGGTGATATCTTCCTCATGTTCCAGGCCGAGCAGCAGGGCGAAGGTCGGGTTGACGAGCGCGAAGACGTGATCGGGTCCCGTCAGCACAGCTACAGCAACCGGCGCGTGGCGAATGACCGTCTGCGCAAGCGCTTCCTGGCTGCGCGAGTAGCTGAGCAGACGGTCGCGATCCGCGGCGAGGGCGAGCAGGTCCGCGAGCTCTTCCAGCGCGTTGAGATGGCGCGCGCTCAGCCGGTTGCGCGTTCCGACGGCGATCACGCCGAGAAACTGCCCGCGCGCCCGCAGCGGGTACGCGACCAGCGCGCCAAGTGCCGATGGGGTGCCGGCTGGAGTCGCGGTCTCCGGCACCATCCACTGCCATTCACTTGCCAGCGGATGGTGCGCGCAATCGAGCAGGACGACCGGACGGCGCGCCGCCGCGACCTCGCTCACCAGTTCATCCGGGCGCGCTCCCGACCGCTGGTAGTGTCCGCTGGCGGAAAGCTCGCCGCGCGTCGCTTCCTGCTCGCCATCCGCCGCCGAGGCTTCCGCGCGGGCCATTGCGCGCAGGCGCAGGGTCGGCGCGACTTCCAGCCCGCCCGCGCGCTCGTGTTCGCCGGTCCACGGCGCGAGATCGGCAATCCACACCTGCGCGACGGCAGGAACAAGCGCGGAAGCGATGCGCTGCGCGGCTTCCCTCACAGCCTGATCGAACTGGTCATTCAGAATGGTCTGGCGTATGCCCGGAAGCGCCCGAAAAAACGGATCAGCCAGCGGCAAGACGCTATGCTGCTCGGTGAACAGGCGCGCGCGCTCCGCCAGGCCGGTGACGTTGCTCTCACGTCCTCGCGCTCGCGCCGAGACAGCCCGACGAACACGCTCGCTCTTGCCGCGCCGCTGTGGTGGGTGCGCTACGGCTGGCGCCTCGGGAGATGGGGAGGATGTTGAAGGCTGGGTCTGGGTATCCAGCGTGGGGCTTTCCCGCGGCGCATCCATCGTGCGCTCGCGACGATTCCGGCGGCGTACCTTCGCGGTATCTCCATCGCCAGCGCGGCTCCCTGAGGACTCTGCCATGTCATCCCCCTTCTTGCCGTCACAAACGCATCGCAGGCGAACAGGCACCCTAGCAGTGTACGTCTCACGCGTGAAACGGTCAAACCGCGAGCCTATCTGGAGTACGCAGTGTTTCAAGACAAGCATGTGTCGCACAAGGCGCCAAACGCAACTGTCTGACCGAAAAAGGCCGCCGCAAGCAGCAGGGCTGTAGCCCCAGGTGTGGGGCGGGGCACCGCCGCCACGTAAAGCAGTTCCGGTAGGGCTGGCGCCCGTTCCGCCAACAGCCCTTCCTTGCCGGCCGCGAGAATCCGGCGGGCTTCAGCCTCTGCGGAGTGTCAACCATTCAGCTATCCTGTATCCTCGCCCCCGACTCATGGACAGTCAGCGCGCCCAGCCAAGGCCCGCCCGGTACACGCCATGGTCCGACCATTGCACACAGCGAGGTCAGGAGGTATCAAGCCATGAAAGAGCCACTGCTCAAAGGGCATCCGCTGCATGCGATCCTGACCGACCTGCCGATTGGAATGCACATCCTCGGGACCGCGAGCGACTACATCGGCCTGATCACACGCAAGCCCGCGTTTCGCACGACCGCCCGTCATGCGCACACCGGCGCGTTCATCAGTGGAATCGCCGCCGGCGCGGTCGGCCTGTGGGACTACCAGGGCGTTCCGATGGATACCCCGACGCGCAAGACTGGCGCGCTCCACGGATATCTAAATGGAAGCGTGCTGGCGCTGCTGACCGGCAGCCTGATTTTCCGGCGCGAGTCCATGAACCGCCCGGATGGGCGACCACATCCTGTCGCGGTCGGCCTGGCGACCACCGGTCTGCTCGCGCTCGCCGCATCCGGATGGCTGGGCGGTGATCTCGTCTACCGGCTTGGCTGGCGTGTCACACCGGCTGAATGGGATGAGCAGATCGAAAGCGAGTTGCAGAAGCGCGGCGAAACGGATGTTATCTCGCGGGCGCACGATACGGTCGAGCAGTACGAGCAGACAAGTTCCCTTATCCCATAATGAGATCGGCCTTTCAGGAGCGCGTCCGAGCGATCCTGCCTGGCTTCCGCGCGCCGCTCGCGCAGGCATGCCGGAAGACAGGCAGGAAGCTTTTCTTCACGTGATGGAATGGTATAATGTAAAGGATACTTTGCGCGGCGTACCAGCCGTCGACACGACCGGGAGAAGCGGCAAAGAGGTGATGACGCATGGGGAGTCCTGCCGGTAGCGCGATGCATACGCATGGGGGCGATGTGCCGCCTGCGCATGACGAATCTACGCACGGCGGGCATGCTCACAGCCAGACGCGGACACGTGATGCGCTGCGCCTGGGCTTCTTCCTGACGGTCATCATCCTCGCGGTCGAAGCCATCGCCGGATACTTCTCGCATTCGCTGGCGCTGCTGTCTGATGCCGGTCACGTGCTGACCGATGCGGCGGCCCTTGGCATGGCCTGGTTCGCGGCGGTTCAGGCGGAGCGCCCGGCAAATTCGCGCCGCACCTTCGGGTATCATCGTGTCGGCATTCTGACGGCGCTCGGCAACGGGCTTACTCTAGTCGTCATCGCGCTCGCCATCGCCATCGAGGGGATACGCCGCCTCATGGCGCCCCAGCAGGTCGAGCCGGCGCTCATGATCGCAGCGGCGAGCGTCGCGATCATCGTGAATCTCTTTATCGGAACGCGCCTGCACAACCACGCGGGCGAGAATCTGAATTCGCGGGCGGCGGTGCTGCATGTATTTGGCGATGTCGGCGCATCGACAGGCGTCGTCGTGGGCGCTGTCGCCATCGCGCTTACCGGCGCCTATTGGGTCGACCCGGTCATCAGCTTCGCGATTGCCGCGCTCATCGCCGTCGGAGCGGTGCGCCTGATCGGAGAGACCATCAGCATCCTGCTGGAATCGACGCCAGCGGGCGTCTCGCTGCCCGATCTCGTGCGCGACATGATGCGCGTTCCCGGCGTGCGCGATGTGCATGATCTGCACGTCTGGACGATCACGAGCGGAATGCGCGCGCTCTCATGCCACGCGCTGATCGACGATCTTCCTCCAAGCGACAGCGCTTCCATCCTGGACGGCATCAGCGCGATGCTCTGCCAGAAGTACAACATTTCGCACACCACGGTGCAGTTCGAGAGCGAGGCGCATAGCGGCCACGAAGGTTACTGCGCCTGTCCGCCCGGCACGGAATCGCGCCTCTACTGCGATCTGCGCACCCATACCGAGCAGCAGCACGAGCACGCGGGCCACAGCCACTAGCGCGTGGCTCCCACGACTGCGGGCGCGGCCTCCTCAATGAGCAATGAGCTTGCCTGTCCATCACATCGACGCGCATAGTTGCCGGTCGCTGCCTGCCTGTTCGGCAGACGCATCGTACTGATCGTCTCAACGGATCGGGCAGAAGTCTCCCATCGAACGCAGGTCGCCCTCCTCTGGCTGGCAGTCAAAGTTCAGTCTTTGACGTTCGCTTCAGTTCGAGCCGTCATCGCTCGCGGGCGGGGTGGGCTGGTTCGCCATGGGCAGCGACTTGCGTGAGCGCTTTGTGGGCATGAAGGGCGGCTGGGTGGGCGCATTCTTCCAGTTCGCCGCCGTCTCGTCCATCAGTTGCAGCATGCGCTGGAGCTTGTCGATCACCTGCTGGATGTTCACCTTCTGGCGCGCGTAACCGTCGGGCGTCATCTCGCGCGCCCAGGCTCGCAGGTCGTCGTCTTCGAGATCGTACCACTTGAGATCGGCCTGCAGCCGCACATGCACTTTATACGCCGGATCGAAGAGCTTGCGTCCGGAAGCGCTGGCCATCTGCGTCTCCTGCTGCTCCTCGCCGCGCAGCTCCACCGCCAGCTTCTCGACATCCGCTGATCGGAAGAAGTTGCTGCCCTTGCCCGCGCCAGGATAGGCCCGCAAACGCTTCTCGCGGATCAGTTCATAGAGCGTGTCACGGTCCACTCCGAGCCGGCGTATCGCCTCGCCCTCATCGATGAACGAAAATTTGCTGGAAGGGGACATCATCATGTTATGCTCCCGTGGCGGCAGGCGCTTCCACACCGCCGGTATCGTCAAAGAACATGAGCAGCGTGCTGCCGTAGCGGCGCTCGTCTTCCAGTCGCAGCCGCCGCAATGACAGGGAATCGAAATCGGCGCGCTCACGTGGGTGAATCTGCGCGATGACCAGTCCGCCCGGCTCAGTCAGCGGCGCGGCATCCAGCTGCGCGACGGCGCGCGCGGCAAGCTGCTGGTACTGCGGCGGTGCGATGTAAACAATGTCATAGATCCTGCCGCTGGCGCGCGCGCTCTCCAGAAAGCGAAAGGCATCCGCCCGCAGCGTCTCGGCCTGCCGCTCCAGTCCGGTGATGCGCAGATTCTCGCGCACGATCTTCAGCACCTCCGCGCTCAGTTCGATGAACGTGGCCGACTTCGCGCCACGGCTCAGCGCCTCGATGCCGATGCTGCCGGTTCCGGCAAAAAGATCGAGAAAGCGCGTTCCCTTGATGCGCGGCGCAAGAATATCGAACAGCGCCGTCTTCACGCGATCCATCACGGGACGCGTGCCTGCCGTCTTGGGGCTCTTGAGCTGGCGGCCCTTCGCCGAGCCGGAGATGACGCGCATGGCTAGCTCCCCGTGCTCGCCCGGCCACGCGCCGACGCGGCCTTGTTCGCGCGCGATTGCGCCGCGCGTTCGGCACGCAGCGCCGCCAGCACTTCAGCCGCTTCTTCGCCGAACGTATCACGCTTGCCCCAGCTCACCAGCGCATCCAGCTGCTCCGGGCCGAGCCGCTCCGGTTCGACGCGCCAGAGGCCACGCACGAGCGCGATGGCGTCGTCGCCCAGTTCATTCGCGACGACATTCTTATACGATGCGCGCTGGTAATTCGTCGGCGTACCGCCGCCATGCGCGCCGCGCAATTGCGCGATGAGCTGTTGCGCGCGAGAGAGCGCCGTCTCTCCGGCAGCGGGTGGCTCAGCAGCGGGTGGCGCCTGGCGAGCGGAACGAGTGGTGGCGGGCGTCTCGCGTGGCCCCGCAGATCGCCTGGATGGAGCAGCCGCCGATGGCGGGGCAAAATCAGGCACATCATCGAGATCGAGCTCTTCCACCTCGTCCAGCGTATCACTCGCTCCGCCAGCGTCCAGTTCCTCCGGCAGCCCCTCGTCGCCGTCAACCGTGAACGTGAATTCCGGCTCGTCGTCTTCTTCCTCGAAGTAGCGCGCCGGCGCGCTGACCTGCGCGGGTGGCGGGAGAGCTGGCTCCGGCTCTGCGGCGGGATGGCCCTCCTGCAACACCTGCCGCCGCAGCGTCTCGATGGCTTCGCGCAAGTTCAGTCCCTGCAGCGAGCGAACTCCGAGCCGCGCCATCGCCTGCTTCACATCCAGGCCCATCTGGCCAATTTCCGCGATGAACTCCGGGCGCGTCATCTCAGCCCGCGGCTCGCTATCCGGCGCGGCCGGTGGCGGAGCGGCGGATCTTGCAGGCGCGGCGCTCTGGCGCTCTGGCGCGGCACCTCTGGCAGCGGGCGAAGCCGCGGGCGTCTGCGAGCGGGTCGGAGTGGTGATGCGCGACGGAACGGGTGGCTGCGCGGAGGATGCGGGAGCGCTGGGCTGAGCTGGTGCATCACTGACTGAGCGAGCGGGTTCCGCGACAGCGCGCGTCTCCGGGACCTGCGCTGCCGGTGCCGCTTCCACTCGCGGCATGCGCTGCTGTGAAACGCGCGCGTCGAGATGCTGTGTGAGCCGCTCCATGCCGGCATCCGCCTCAGCGAGCAGCCGCTCTACTTCTTCCACCGTCGCGCCCGGACGCAGCGGGATCGCGATTTCCAGCGTTCGTGTCTGCCCGTCGGCGGTAAACGTAACCGACTGCCGCAGCCAGATATGCTCTCCATCCTGGTTGAAGTCTCGCACGCACGTCCTCCCTCTGCCGGTCAGCGCAGCCACTCCCGCGCGCAGCCCTTCCCACTATTATATGCCAGCGACGTTGATCCCGAAGACATATTGCGCCCCCGTCATTGCGCCCGACTGGCTGTGAGCCATATGATGTCGAAAGCACAGTATCATGTGACAGTCAGACGAGTCAGGGCGGGATACGTCGCGTTCATGTGCGAAACGGAGCACAGGAATGACTCCATCTCTATTCGTGGGTCTGGTCTCATCACTGATCATCGTCGCACTCGTGCTGGCACAGCTTGTACAGCAGCGGCACAGCGAGTACCGAATCATCCGGTTGGAGCGGGAATTCTACGAGCTGCGCGCACAGTTCACACGCGAGCCAGTGCAGGATCGCGATTTCGAGGTACGGCTGCCGCTGGAACGAGGCGCAAAAATCGACGCGATCAAATGCTACCGCGAGCTGCACCATGTTGGCTTGCGTGAGGCGAAGCAAGCCGTAGACGGCATGACCGCGATCTAGCGTTCGTTCTACCAACCGCCCAGGCCGATGTCCTCCGCATGGAAGGATGCTGTGATGTCCGCGAACGAAGCGCTCCTGCTGGTGGACGCGCAGGTGAACATGTTCGCTCCGGGCGCGGCGATCTACCGCTGTGACGAGATGCTGGCGACGCTACGGGATCTCGTTGCGCGTGCGCGAGACGCGGGCGTGCCGGTCATCTTCATCCAGAACAATGGCGGGGCAGATGATCCAGACCTGCCCGGCACGCCGGGTTGGGCGATTCATCCCGACCTCGCGCCACGCCCCGGCGAGGTCGTCATCCAGAAGCACACGCCGAACTCGTTCTACCAGACGCCGCTGCTGGAGACGCTGCGCGAGCGCGGCATCACACAGATCGTCATCGCGGGCATGCAGACGGAATACTGCATCGACACGACCACGCGCCAGGCAGCGGCGCTGGATTACGACGTGACGCTCATCGCCGATGGCCACAGCACGTACGACACGAGCACCCTCACGGCAGAGCAGGTCATCGCGCACCACAATGCCGTGCTGCGCGCCTTCGCCCGCGTTATTCCGGCAGCCGAAATCGCATTCGCGCGCGTTTGAGGATGGTTCCGGCGCATCCGATCCCCTATGCTATACTCGCGAGGTGAGCGACGGAGCGGGCACAACGGATGGAGCGGACGCGACATATGGCAGACGCGGGCGAGCGGCAGACCAGCGGCACAATGCAGGAGATTCCCCTCTCTCCACGCGCCGCTGGCGATGAGGCGCTGCCGGGTCGCGATAGTCTCGCCGGACGCGTCATCGACTGGAACGCGCGCCATCGCTACGCGCTGCTCATGCTCAGTCTGTTCCTCGCGGTCGTCGCGCGCACGCTGCTCGTCATCTTCACGCACGCGATGATCGATGGCGATGAGGCGCTCGTCGGCATTCAGGCGGAGCAGATCCTCCGCGGTCTGCGCCCGGTCTACTTCTACGATCAGCCATACATGGGCAGCCTCGAAGCCTACATGGCCGCCGCGATCTTCTTCTTCACCGGCCCGTCGAGCTGGGCGCTGCGGGCCGTCCCCATACTGCTCTCGATACCCCTGGTCTACCTGACGTGGCGGCTGGCATGGGCGCTGCTGCCAGCCGAAAACCGCGCGACGCCTCTGCTGGCTGGTCTGGCCGCGCTCTTCGCCGCCGTGCCGCCGCTCTATGACGCTGTGGCAGAGATGCGCACGTGGGGCGGGCAGATCGAAATCTACGTGATCACGCTGGCGCTGCTACTGGCAACGGTGGAACTGGCGCGGCGGCTGCGCGACGGCGCGGGAGCGTTCGAGCTGGCGCGGCGCTGGGCTATTCTCGGCTTCCTCGCGGGACTGGGCATCTGGATCAATCCACTCGTCAGTTACGCGCTCGCGGCATGCGCGCTCTGGCTGCTCTGGCCGCTCATCCGGCGGCTGCGCGCTCAACCTGCCACAGCCGGCACGCTGGCGGCGCTGGTGCCGGGTCTGGCGATTGGCGGATTGCCCGCGTGGATCTACGCCACTCAGCATCACGCGGCGAATCTCCTCATGTACGTGCAGCAGCCGTCTGTCAGCCCGTCGGTGAGCGGCGCGGCACGGCATGGGCGGCTTTTTCTGGGGGCGGCGATCACGGCACGCTATCTCTCGTGTGACGCGCCGCAGGTGCTCGATGGCAGCATCCCCGGCGAGCCGCTCGGCCAGCTGGCGCTGCATCTCGCGCTGCTGGTGCCTCCGGTGCTGGCGGCGGGAACGGCGCTCTGGCTGGTGGTTCAGCGAAAGAGCGCGCCCCTGAGGCTGGGCTTGCCGCTGCTCTACGCCGGAGTCGTGACGGCTGTCTTTTGCCTTGGCACCTCAGCATGGGGCGCGACGAAAGCCTGCAGCATGGATTGGGCAGGGCGCTACGCCGTGCCGCTGGTGCTGGTCGAGCCGTTCGCGCTGCTGGCGCTTTTCGCCCTTGCCGGGGCGTGGCGTTCGATCCGCCGCCTGCCGCCGCTCTCGTTGAAGCGACAGCGGCAGTGGTGGAGCATCGCGCTCGGGGTGCTGGTCCTCGCTGGCGCGCTTCAGTTCGGCTCATACTGGGTGGCCGCGCCAGCCTCGCTCTTCCAGTCGCCGTATTACCGGCACATCGCGCTGGATGACCAGCAACTGCTCGCCTATCTGCGGGCGCACGATATCCACGCGGCCTGGGCGAACCACTGGCTCGGCAACATCGTGACGTTCGAGACCAATGGACAGACGATCTGTGCCGACTACTACGATCAGGTGTACCTCGGCGGATTGCGCCGTCCCCCTGGCACGCTGGAGACGGTCAGCGCGGCTTCGCGCCCCAGCTTTATCCTGAACAGCACGAATCCGCATCCCCTGCTGGTCCGGGAGCTGGAGCAGCAGGGCATCCATTTTACGCTGGCCGTGCTGCCCCAGGCGGGCGTGACGGTCATCACGCCCGATCGCACGGTGAATCCCGCGACAGTGATTCCCGGTCTGGGGGCCGACTATCTCTCGTGACGGCTAGCGGCTGCTCTCGATCTCCGCAATCTCTTGCTCGCTCAGGCGGAACGTGCCCGCGCCGATGATGCCGTCCACCTGACCGGCATTGCGCGCGCCAACAATCGCCGCCGTCACCGCCGGATGGCGCAGCGTCCACGCGACGGCCACTTCGCCCGCTGAGCGGCCATGTCGCGCGCCGATCTCCTTCAGCTTCTGCGCCAGCGCGAGATTGCGCGTCAGCTGTGGCTCGGTGAACCACTCATGCCGCTTGCGCCAGTCGTCTTCGGGCATGCTGGCGATGCGTTCGCGGGTCATCGCGCCAGTGAGCAAGCCCGACGCCATCGGAGAATAGACGATGACGCCGATATGGTGAGCCTGACAGAACGGCAGAATGTCCTGCTCGATCTCGCGGTCGAGCAGCGAGTACGGCGGCTGCAGGGACGTGATCGGCGCGATGCGCAGCACCTCGCTCATCTGGCTGACGTTGAAATTGGAAACGCCTAGATAGCGAATCTTGCCCTCGGCCTGAAGTTCAGCCATGGCTTCCCAGCCCTCGGTGATCTCGCCTTCAGGATTGGGCCAGTGAATCTGGTACAGGTCGATCACGTCCACGCCCAGACGGCGCAGGCTATTCTCCGCTTCCTCCTTGACGGATGCTTTCGTCAGGCTGTGATATATCTCGCGGTTCTCGTTCCAGCGCATCGAGCACTTGGTGAAGACATACGGCTTCTCGCTGCGCTCCTTGAGGGCACGCCCGATCACTTCTTCCGAGCGCCCCAGCCCGTAGATCGCCGCGGTATCAATCCAGTTGATGCCAAGATCGAGCGCGTGGTGGATGGCCTGTATCGATGCGTTGTCGTCCTGTTCGCCCCAGGCGAACTCCCAGTTGCCGCCGCCGATTGCCCATGTCCCGAGACCAACCGGCGTAATCTGGAGGTCACTGTTGCCAAGTTGACGCAGTTCCATACCATGCCTGATCTGTGTTGCCACTCATTCCCTCCTTAGATGGTGATAGTCGTCTCTTGCCGGTCGCTCATATCGCGTCTACCGCCCATATGACTGCCGGCGCGAGCGCACCATTTCAGATTGTACTAGCGGCTGCCTACCTCGCCGGAGCGGCCTGGGCGCTTGCCGTGTTGCGGCATTCCAGCATTCGGCCCATAGCCGCCATTCTTGCCCATGTCGCATTCGCGAACGGTCTGGCATCGCCTCCTTGCCATTGGGCAAATTATTGTGCATAACAGATCATTTCATATTCCGAAATTATATTGACATTATCGAAGTATTTGACGTATAGTTCGGACAGACTCTCAGCACATTGGCGCAACATGGGATGAAACAGCATGAATGACGCTCATGACGTCCGGCGTGAAGCCTTGAAACGCGAAGCGCTGGAAGCGTTCAAATCGGTCGTCGCGGCAATGGACACCCTCACCACGCCGGTCCTGATCGACCTGGATCTGACGATGGCCCAGTTCAAGGGTTTGCGGGTCCTTTCGTGTCACGATGGGATCACCGTCGGGCATATCGGTCGTGAGCTAGGCATCGGCATGCCAACCGCGAGCATTTTGGTGGACCGGCTGGTTCAGCTGGACCTCGCGAACCGCAGCGAAGATCCGGATGATCGCAGGCGAACACTTGTCCACATCAGCCCTTCAGGCGCTGACCTCATCGCCCGCCTGCATCAGGGGAAACCCAACCTGATGGATAATTTGCTGGGTCTGATGGATACGGACGACCTCGCGGCTCTTGTACGCGGGCTTCACGCGCTGACAGATGCCGCTGTGCAAGCGGCCTCGGCAGCGGATGACGCGCAGCATCCGGCCGATCAGACCGAAACAGCGATTCCCGCAAAGGATCCGGCCCCGGCGGGCGCGGACTTCTAGTTTGGTTATGGAGGAGAGAAGGAATATGGCTCAGTCAGTTGCGGCTTCTGGTGGCGCGCCGCTGGAAGGTCAGCAGACGCTAGCGGCGACGGTGAGCCGGAAGCGCCTGATATTTGTGGTGGTGGGCGTGATGCTGGGCATGTTGCTGGGCGCGCTCGACCAGACGATTGTCGGCACGGCGATGCCGCGCGTTATCGCCGAGCTTGGCGGTCTGAGCCACTACTCCTGGGTCTTCACCGGATATCTGCTTGCCTCAACCGTGATGGTGCCGATCTATGGCAAGCTCTCTGATATTTATGGCCGCCGCCTGTTCTTCATGGGCGGCATGGTGCTCTTCCTGCTGGGCTCGGCGCTCTCCGGCACCAGCCAGGATATGACCCAACTCATCATCTATCGCGCTATCCAGGGTCTTGGCGCGGGCGCGCTGATGCCAATCGCGCAGGCCATCATCGGAGATGTTTTTCCGCCATCCGAGCGCGGCAAGTGGCAGGGCCTGATGATGGCTGTCTTTGGCCTGGCGACAATCGTCGGGCCGACGGCTGGCGGCTGGATCACGGATAACTGGGGCTGGCGCTGGGTCTTCTACGTCAATATGCCCGTAGGCGTGGTCGCGCTGCTGACGACCGGCCTGGCGATGCCGAAGGTGATGCGCAAGCAGCATAAGGTCGATATTCTCGGCTCGCTGGCGCTCGTCTTTGCGGCGGTTCCTCTGCTGCTGGCATTCTCTCTCGGCGGCACGACGACGGACGGCGTCGCGTATAACTGGACGTCTACGCCGATCTTGGCGATGTTCGCGGTCTCGGTCGTGTTCTGGGTGCTGTTCTTTGTGCGCGAGAATGTCGCTTCGGAGCCGATCATCAGTCCGCGACTCTTCAAGAACGGGATTTTCACCGTCTCATCCATCGCGACCTTCCTGCTCTCGGCTGGTATGTTCGGCGCGATCCTCTATCTGCCGCTCTTCGTGCAGGGCGTCATCGGTGATTCAGCGACGAACTCCGGTGTCGTGCTCACGCCGATGATGCTCGGCTTCATCGCGAGCAGTGTCATCGGTGGGCAGTTGATGTCGCGCACGGGACGCTACAAATTTCTGGCGCTCGTGGGCTTCGCGGTCGCGATTGTCGGCATGTGGCTGCTTTCGCAGATGAGCGTCAGCACGAGCGAAGGGCTGGTCATACGCAACATGATCATTACCGGCCTGGGCATCGGCGTCGAGATGAGCCTCTTCACCATCGTGGTGCAGAACGCCTTCCCGTTCCGGCAGCTCGGTGAGGTCACGGCCAGCCTGCAATTCTTCCGCTCCATCGGCGGCACGATTGGCACGGCGGTGATGGGCACGATTCTCACGAACAGCTTCACCAGCACGTTCCAGGCGAAGCTGCCCGCAACCATCAAAGCCGCTGTTCCGGCGAGCCAGCTCAGCCAGCTCAGCAATCCACAGGTGCTGCTCGCCCCAGGAGTCACAGCGCAGATTCAGCATGGCTTCGACGCTTTCGGGCCGCAGGGGCAGGCGCTCTTCCAGCAGCTGATGGAGGCCATGCGCAGCAGCCTGGCAACGGCCATCACGCAGCTCTTCCTGCTGGGCGCGGGCGCGATGGTGCTCGCTTTCATGGTGACGCTCTTCCTGCGTGAGATACCGTTGCGCAGGAGCCACAAAGCTGACGAGGGCGCGATAGCCGAAGCGGCTCCCACCGACGGCGATGCCGAAAGAGCTACAGCGGCATTCCCGGGCGCGATCTAATCCGAAGCCACTTCTTCACGGGACCTTCCGCGATGCGGAGGGTCCTCTTTTATTGCCTGCCGCTGAGCCTCACCATATCCGGCAGGAGCAGGCACACGGCGCAGCCGAAATTTCAGGGACATAAAGAAGACCTCAGGTGAGAGCGTGTGTCGCGACTCCTTCCCAACGTCATCAGTGCGTGGGAAAGGGCTGCTCGTCGTTGCGCGGCATGGGGCGTTTCTCGTGATAGTCTTGATACTCTGGCCAGAGCGCGGGGCGCACGGGCATGAACACGAGCCTCACTTTCAGCCGGTCGCGCGCGTCAAGAAGAGCAGGCAGCATGTCTACACGGCCATGTGAGAACAACACGCCCTGACCCCGATACCCCTGCCGCGCCGCGCTTCCTGCCCGAATATGATAACCTGCTGTTGTCGCACGCAGACCGCCGCCGCATCATGACGGATGGCCTTCGGCCACCACTCCTTGCCGGTAACGGCGGAACCTCCGGCACCATTCTCGTGGATGGCTTCTTTCGCGGAACCTGGAAGATCACCCGGCGACACGATGCCGCCAGCCTCATCATCGCGCCTTTCGCACCCCTGCTCAGTCAGGACCGTGCCGCCCTGACTGAGGAAGGTATCAGGCTGCTCGCATTCGCGGCTGGCGAGACGCAGGCGCACGATGTCCGGATCGTCGCGCCATAGGGATTAACAGGCGCCTGCGAACAGGCTGCAGATCAGAACTCCTGCTCTGTCGGCCGGATCAGCACTTCATTGATGGCGACACGACGTGGGCGCGTGACGACATACACAATGGCGTCGGCGATATCCTCGGATTCAAGCGGCATCATGTCACCGAAGCGGCGGCGGGACTGTTCCTGAATTTCCGGGCGCATGTGCGTGGTCAGCTCCGTCTTGACGACGCCCGGCTCGACGAGCGAGACGCGCACATGCCGGCGGGTCACTTCCTGGCGCAGCGACTCGCTGAAGGCGCCAACGCCAAACTTGGTCAGGTTATAGACGCCTGAGCCACTGCGAGGCACACGGCCCGCCACCGAGCTGATGTTCACGATATCCGCCACCTGCCGGGGAGAATCCTCAGCGGCGCGCAACAGATGCGGCAGCGCCGCGTGCGTCACATAGAGCAGCCCCTGCACGTTCAGCGCGACCATGCGATCCCACTCTTCCAGCGGCGCATCCACCGCCGGGCCGAGCAGCATCACACCCGCGTTATTGACCACGATATCGAGCCTGCCCAGCTCGCTCACCGTGCGTTCGACGGCGGCCCTTGCCTGCGGCTCCTGCGTCACGTCCGTCTCAATCACCAGCGCCTTGCCACCCCGCTCGCGCATCGTAGCGGCGAGCTGATCGAGCCGTTCCTTCCGCCTGGCCACCAGCGCAACCGTCGCGCCCTGCTCGGCGAGCGCCTGCGCGGTCGCCTCCCCGATACCGCTGCTTGCGCCCGTCACGAGCGCCACCGCTCCGGTCAATCTATCCGCCATATCGCATGCACTCCTTGATTGAATACGCGACCCGGCTCCAGGCCAGGTCAATTCAGAACATGACCAGCTACCGGCGCACGGCGGGACGTACCGCGCAGGCAGCATGCGCGACCATGCCCGTGCGCGTTCCTCACGTACGGGCCGCCATGAGAGACTATGCCGCGGCATGCACCATCATGCGCAACTGCTGCGCCATCGACGCGCTGGCGGCAAATCCGCCGCTCAATCCACGCGCAGGATCAGCTTGCCGAAATTGCGGTTCTCGTGCATCGCCGCATGCGCGGCGGCAATCTCCTCCAGTGGATAGACCCGTTCGATAATTGGCCGCACCTTGCGGCTGGCGAGCAGTGGTAGAACCTGGTTGCGGAACGCGCTGGTCACGACGAGCTTTTCTTCCAGCGACCGCGCGCGCAGGGTGCTGCCGCGTATGTGCAGACGCTTTGCCATGAGCGCGCCCACATTGATCTCGCCGCGCGCGCCGCCCAGCGTCGCCAGAAACACCATGCGCCCCCGCAAGCCGAGAGCTTCGATATTCTGCGCGAAGTATGCCGCGCCAATCATATCCAGCACGACATGGACCCCCTCGCCACCCGTCCGTTCGAGCACATCACGGGCAAAATGCTCAGCCGCGAGCGCCACATCCAGCCCAAGAGGTTTCGCGCGCTCCAGCTTCTCTGGCGTCCGTGAGGTGCCATAGGTTGTCGCGCCCGCCACGTGCGCCAGTTGAATGGCCGCAGTGCCGACGCCGCTACCCGCCGCGTGAATCAGCACGCGCTCGCCCATGCGCAGGTCCGCCTGGAGAAAGAGCGCGTCGAATGCCGTCATGAAAACCTCCGGCACGGCCGCCGCCTCGACGTCATCCAGCGCATCCGGGATTTCGAGCAGCAGCCCCTCGTTCATGACGATGTACTCGGCCTGGCCTCCACCTCCGGCCAGCCCCATCACACGCTGCCCCGGCTTCCACATCCGCACGAGTGGACCGACAGCATCGACCTCTCCCGCGAACTCCAGTCCGGGAATATCGGCAGGTGACCCGGGAGGCGCGGGATAATTGCCCGCCCGCTGCGAGAGATCAGCACGATTGAGTCCCGAGGCACGCACCCGCACGCGCACCTGATCGCCCTGTGGTTCGGGCGTGGGCACCTCACGCACCTGGAGCACTTCCGGTCCGCCGGGTTGAGTGATGACAACTGCCCGCATAATCACCGTTCCTTTCATTCCATACTGGTTCCACTCTACAACGTACGCCATGCCGTCGAGATCATATCCACACGCGGGCGCGCGTTCATGCGAAACAAACAGCAACCAGAGTTGCTCAAATGAGCGGTACGGATTTCGCTTCAACACGCCAATGCCGATGCTTCGCGGGGAGGGAACGACATGACCGACACCAGCGTCGTGGCAGATCGCATCCTGGAGAGCGCGCCCAAGCCGCTGCTCCGTGGCTATCTCCATTTTGTAGCGGCTATCGCGATGGCAGCCGGAACGGGCATTCTGCTCACGCTCAGCGCGCATGACCAGCCCAAGCAGATCTCGCTGCTGATCTATGGGGGCAGCGCGGTCGTGCTCTTTGGGATGAGCGCGCTGTATCACATCGGCAACTGGAGCCCGCCACGCCGCGCGCTTTTCCGGCGGCTGGACCACGCCAATATCTTCCTGCTGATCGCGGGCACGTATACGCCCGTGGCGTTCAATCTCATGACCGCCGGCTGGCGAAGCGGCATCCTTGTTACGGTCTGGATGCTGGCCGTGCTAGGGATCGTGACCGTCGCGCCGAGCTTGCGCCTGCCACGCGGATTGACGGCGGGATTGTATATCGCCACCGGATGGGTCGCGGTGGCGGCCATACCAGATATTTTCAGCCAGCGTGGCTGGGGCGCGCTGCTCATGCTCCTCGCGGGCGGACTGCTCTACACGGCTGGCGCGCTGGCGTACGCGCTGAAGCGACCGCGCCTGTGGCCGCGCGTCTTTGGTTACCACGAGTTGTTTCATCTCGGAACCATCGCTGCCAACGCCGTCTTCTTCGCTTTCATGCTCGTCTATATCCTGCCTGCGAGTCGCCCCTAGCGCCGCGGCGCGGGTCATCCGCATGGCGTGAACGCATCACAGTTGGAACACGAATTGGGCCATACACGTAGATACAAGTACGGAGGGACTGCTCGAGCCAGGAACGCGCGTCTATGCGCGGATTTCCATGAGGTGATCGAAGATGGGAAACGGATTGCCGTACGATAATACCGCGCCTCCCGTGCCTGATAACGTACTGTATGCCGGCCAGCCGGTGCCGCCAGCATATACGCCAGCAGCGTATCAGGTTCCCCCTACTCGAAGGCTGTCGCCCATGTCATTCATTGATCGCAAAATCTCGCAACTGATCGGACTTGCTGCCGATATTGTCGTAGCGATCCTGCTTCTGCGGATCGTGCTCGTGTTTTTCGGCGCCGACCCGACGGCCTTTTTCGCCAGTCTCATTTATGGCCTTTCCGCGCCGCTCGTCGCACCGTTTCAGGGACTTTTCCCCGCCGTCTTCATCAACCAGGGGTCGCTTGATCTCTCGGCGATTGTCGCACTGATCGCATATGTGCTGGCAGCGCGGCTGCTCCAGGCGGTTGCTCACATCGCGCTGCACTGGTAGACTGAATTTCCCGCGAGCTGGCCGCGCGCTGCCGGTGAGCGCGACCATCCTCGATGGTGAAGGTCGCCGGAGTCTGGCGACGCGCACCGTGAACACGCGTCGTTCAGTGGACCCACGTCCTGAGGGGGCGAAGAATAGTACCATGATCCAGCTGGAGTACCGCGCATGAGCAACCAAGATGGACGGCTTACCACCACGAGCGGCGATCCAGAGCCGCACGGCCCCGGTGGAGAGCAGCCTTCGCTGGCCAGGCGGAGCGGCGCGCCAGCCTGGATGAGCGGGTACGCGTGGCCGCCTGCCACGGGAAAAGTCATCGATAATCCCATCAGCGGCGAGCACATCGTCATCCGCGAGAGCAGCAAGCAGACCAACGGCGAGCTGCTCTCGTTCGATCTCTACCTGCCTCCCGGCGGACACGTTCCCGCGCGCCACGTGCACCCCATTCAGGAGGAGCGCTTTACCATCGTGGAGGGCACGATGCGCTTTCGCCTTGGCCGCGGAACGATTCTGGCCCACCCCGGCCAAACCGTCGTCGTCCCAGCCGGAAAGCCACACTGGTTCGGAAACGCGGGCAGAAGCATCTCACACGCGCGGGTTGAGGTGCGGCCCGCCCTGCGCATGCAGGAGATGTTCGAGGAAACCCAGGCATTGGGACGGCTCGGGCGCATCCGCGGCACGCATCTGCCGCCGCTCACCGCTCTTGCCAGCGTGCTGCTGGAGTTCCAGCGCGAGGTTGCCGTCCCGGACGTACCCGCGTCTCTCGTCAAAGCCGTGCTCGCGCCACTCGCCTGGATGGGTCGCCGCGCGCGAGCCACGGCCTCCGCTGCAGGAAAATGACTCACGGGGTACTGATTTCGCTCGACAGCACATCACGCTTGGCGGAAGCTCTTGGAGGGAACAAAGGCGATGACGAGCCGAGAAACCAGGGGCCGCGTGACGCCGGCGCGCGCCGTGGCGCTCGGCGCGGTTGGCGCGGGACTGCTGGCATGGCCGGTTCTCTCAGAGATTCAGGTGCGGCGGTCAGCCGCTCCACTGACGGAGCAGTGGCAGCGGATGCCAGTGGAGCCGCGACACGGCACCCCGCTAGGGATCAGCTTCCGCCCGCTTCAGGCCGAGGCGCTTGGACTATCCCCGCGAGACTCTCTCTCCACGTTGCTCGCGTACCCCTTTCACGTTATCCGGCTCGCAGCCTACTGGAATCGCATGGTATCCGAGGCGGGCGAGCTACGCACGGAGGAACTCGACTGGCAGATCGACGCAGCCGAACGCGCGGGGAAGCGCGTTATCCTCAATGTCGGCGCGCTAAAGTCATTCGGCTATCCTGAGTTCTTCGTCCCCACGCACTACCAGACGCCGCCGCTGCGCGAGGGCACGCTCATCCAGCCAGCCACGCATCCAGCGCTCCTTTCGGGTGCTATCGCCTTTATCACGCGCATCGTGGAGCGCTACAAAGACCGGCAGGCCATCATCGCGTGGCAGGTGGAACACGAAGCCGTGGATCCGCTCGGCATGGAACACACCTGGCGGCTGGCAGCCAGCTTCGTGCGCGCCGAAGCCGCTGCCGTCAGGCAAGCCGATTCGACACGCCCGATCATGCTGAATGGCTTCCTGCCAACCTCCCTGCCGGTGCGCCTGCAACAATGGTGGCGCACGCGCGACCAGGGAGATTCGCTTGCGGTGGCGAGGGAGCTTGCCGACATCGTGGGCATAGATTACTATCCGCGCCACGCGCTCATGCGCCTGGGAGCGCGAACCGCGTACCTGAACGGCAGCCAGCATCCGTGGCAGCGGGAGCAGCGGCGGCACATCTTCGCGGAAATCGCCAGGGACAAGCGGCAATGGATGATCTCGGAGGGCCAGGCTGAACCGTGGGAAGCCGTGACGACGCCGCCCAACCCCGCGAATCTGGGGATGTATAGCTGCCTGCCAGAGCACGTCATCCAGAATTACAACGACTGCATGCGCTGGGCCAGGGAGAATGCCAGCCAACCGTATGCCTACCTCTTCTGGGGCGCGGAGTACTGGCTGCTGCGCCAGCGGAGCGGCGACGCGCGGTACATCCACGCGTTTGAGCGCGTTCTTGCACAGGACCGACCGGAGGAAAGGTGACGGGGTGTCAGCCACACAGAGACAGGAAACGTATCGCGTGGTCGAAGTCGAGCGACTCGTGAAGCGCTATCGCAAGGCGGAGCGAAACGCCGTCGATAACATCAGTTTCACGGTTGGCACGGGCGAGTTTTTCGCGCTCCTCGGTCCAAATGGAGCCGGCAAGACGACCACCATCTCCATCCTCACCACAACCCTCGCGCCAACCTCTGGCAGCGTGCGAATCGCAGGGCTGGATGTGCGCAAGGAGGCCGCCGCCGTGCGCAGGCGGAGCGGCATCATCTTCCAGAACCCCAGCCTCGACATGAATCTCTCCGGTGAAGAAAACATCAGGCTGCACGCCGTCCTTTTCGGCCTCTATCCATACCGCCCTACCTACAGAACTATGCCAGCGGCATATCGCAAGCAGGTTTCCGATATCGCCGCGATGCTCGCTATGGAGTCAGACGTGTTCCGGCCGGTCCGCAAGCTCTCCGGCGGGATGCGCCGCAAGCTGGAAATCATGCGCGCGCTGATGCACCATCCGCGCGTGCTGTTTCTGGATGAGCCGACAACCGGCCTGGATGTGGCCAGCCGCAGCAGCCTCTGGTCATATCTGGCGGAGATTCGCGCCCGGCAGGAGACGACGATTGTTTTGACGACCCACTATCTCGAAGAGGCCGAAACAGCGGATCGCGTCCTGATCATCGACCACGGCCAGATCGTCACTCAGGGGGCACCGGCGCAGATCAAGAGCCGGCTGGGCGGCGAATCGCTGGAAGTGGATGCTGTGGACCGCGAGGCGCTCAAGGGCGAGTTGGCGCGACTTGATCTGCGCTTCACGGGTGATGGCCCGTTCGTCATCCAGCCGGAGCGCCGCGCCGCCTTCGAGATCGTGCGTGCGCTGCGCACGCCGCTCTCCGTGATGCGAACCCGGCAGACGAGTCTCGAAGAAGTCTACCTGAGGATTCTTTCCAGTGAATGAACTCAGCGCCGTCTCGGCTATCGCTACACGCGATCTGCTCAAGTTTCTGCGTGATCGCACGCGGCTGGTCGGCACGCTGCTGTTTCCATTCCTGCTGATGTTCCTGCTCGGCAGCACGGTGCAACTCAATCTGGGCAGCGCGGCAGGCTTCAACTTCATGACGTTCACGTTCACCGGTGTGCTCGGCATGACCGTATTTCAGTCGTCCATGCAGGGGATCGCCTCGCTGCTCGATGACCGGCAGAACGACTTCGCGCAGGAGATGTTCGTCTCGCCCATCTCACGATACACCATCGTCTTCGGTAAAATCCTCGGCGAGACGATGGTCGCCTTCATCCAGGTGATTCCGCTGGTGCTGTTCGCGCTGATCCTCAAGGTGCCCATATCGCCGGAGCAGATGCTGTTGCTCGCGCCGGTCGCGCTGACCTCGTGCCTGCTCGGCGGCTCCTTCGGGCTGGTCGCGATGGCGATGATCAACAATCAGCAGGCAGCAAACCAGATATTCAATTTTCTGCTCCTCCCGCAGCTCTTTCTGGCAGGCGTGTTCACGCCGATCGCCGTCTTGCCGTGGTATCTGGAAATTCTCTCCCGCCTGAGCCCGCTGCGCTATGTGGTGGACCTGTTCCGGGATGTGATGTTCGCCGGGCAGCCCGCATATCACAAGGTCGTCCTGCTCGGTCCGGCGATGAACCTGATCATGATCGCGCTGTTCTTCGTCGCGTGCATGCTCCTCGGAACCGCCCTCTTCGTGCGACGCGAGACGAATCAGTGAGAGGCATGCCGCGACGTTACACGCTTCAGTCAGAGGAGCCGCGAGCGGCGCGCACGGCCTCTGGCGTCGTTCGCCCATGCAAGATCCAGGCGATCCCCACAGCGAGCAGTGCTCCGGCGAGCGGGCCCACGAAGTAAATCCAGGCGGCGCTCAGGTTTCCACTCACCAGGGCTGGTCCAAGCGAGCGGGCGGGATTCATGGACGCGCCGCTGACGGGGCTGGCGAAAAGACCCGTGAGGGCGATGGTGCCACCGACGGCGAGCGCGGCATTATGTCCCACCAGACGTGTATCGTGGGCCGTCCCCAGGATAACGGTGACCAGCAGCATCGTCAGCACGAGTTCCATGAGCAGCGCCGGCAGAGATCCCAGGTTCGGGGCAGGCAGCGTAGCGCCGAGATGCCCGATATTGCCGAACACGAGCCGGAGAAAGACAGCGGCGACGATCGCGCCGGCGAACTGGGCACCCCAGTAGCCCCAGACCCGCTTCCAGGGAAAGTCGCGGCGCAGCGTAAACGCCAGCGTCACCACGGGGTTGAGATGAGCGCCTGAGACATCCCCAATCGTGTAGATGAGCGCCATCACAAGCAGGCCCGGCGCGATGACCCGCGCGGGCTGGCTGAGAGGCGCTGGCGTGGAGGCGCTGATCACGTCCGCTCCAGCCGCGACGAGCGTCAGCAGAAACGTGCCGAACAGCTCAGCGAAGAGACGGCGCCACTCGACTGCCGAATCGCGCGGATCGGTATGGAAATAGCTCGCCGAGGAGGATGCATGCTTGCCATACGCGGGCAAATCCCCGCTATGTTGCGCAGCGGGATGTTGACGAGTACTCATCGCGCCTCTCCCAACATCAGAGCGGTGCAAGCACGACGGACAAGAGCGCCATGTGCCGCATTTGCCGCCTGTACCTGCCATTCAGCCATCATCCGCTTCGTCATGCAATATTTCTGCCATTCCGAGTGGCTGCCAGGCCAGACATCATCCGGCGGGTGCGTCCAGGAGCCGCTCGCTATGACAGCGACACCCTGGCTTTGTGCGCCGCGTATCCATTCACTGGCCACCCCGCGCGACTCTCTGGCACATGACGTGCAGCGTTCAATACGCTTTGCTGCTGTGACCACCGTGGCAAAGACGCCGTGTGGCAGGGATGCCGCATGTTCCATAACCAACCGACAGGTGGAAGGATCACAACCGCCCATGACTCGACCCAGCATGCTTCGCGTCGCGCTGCTGATTCTAGCGATGTACGCGAGTATCAACTATCTCGTCTTCTCAGGAAATCCACAGCACATCGGCAATTTGGGGTTCTATCTGCTCTCCGCTACCGCGGATGCGCTTGCCGTAGTCGTTCTCGTATCCTCGTGGTACACGGTCCCGGGTTCGGCAACCAGTTCCTGAACGATCACCACTTTCACTACGGCTACTGTATCCGCACGGCTGCCGTGCTGAGCGAGCTGGACCCGGGCTTTCAGAAGACGGTGACGCAAGGCGTCACGCCGCTGGTCAACGACATCGCAACGGCCAGCCGGACCTCGTCCCAGTTCCCGTACCTGCGCACGTTCAACATGCCAGCACGCCATCACGTCTATCGTCTGGGGAGGGAAGGACGACTTTGCGACGTGGTTCAACGGCGCCACGAGAGCACACCGTCTGTGCCTCAGGCCAAACGACCTGGGGCGTACCGTTGCCACGTGGAGCCTACGCTCCGCCGAGTTCCGGCGCGCTGATGACCGCTATTCCCAGCCCGCGCTGGAAGAACAAGGTGATGCCTCGGCAACGGGTGATTCCGCTCCCACTCGCGCGACAGAAAACGATCCGCCCTCGATGTGAGGGCGGAATGCAAGGGGACTCATGAAAACTTGGAGGCGACGACCGGATTCGAACCGGTGATCAGGGTTTTGCAGACCCTTGCCTTGCCACTTGGCCACGTCGCCGTGCTACGCACGATTTTATGCAAGTTCGCCGTCCGGCCAACGCGAGTTTGCCAGCCGAACCCCCTGCTTGCTTCCGAGCCATCCCGCCTCCACAGGCGCCCCGCAGGGCGGGGGACTCCGCCCGCAGTGTACCATATGTGTCAGGCGAGGGCAAGCACAACTTCGCATGGTTGGTCTGCGCGAGCCATTCGCGTGGCTTGGACGGCCATACCGCGCCACTAGCGACACCGGCCGACCAGCCAACATCCACCGGCTGCCAGTGCCGCGTTCCTCCTTGTCACATGTGAGACACGTCCTTTACCTATCTGCCCGAACAGATGCGACCCCTGCGCATAGAGCCCTCCCCACTCGGCTATCTTTCCATCGCTGTGATGTATTTGTGATCGATATGAAAAGCCCTGAGAGATGCATGTGTTATGACAAGGCGACTGTACACGCAAACCCGCGGGAGTATTCGGCTCCAGCCCTGCGAAAAAACGCGCCAGATGCGCTTACGCGTCGCGGCCCGGTGCAAGCAGAGCCAGATCACCATTCTGACTGGCGCATAGTGCTACAGCCACCAAAGCTGGCGCGCAGTTCAGCGATTGCGATTGCCCTGCGCCAGTACGGCAGATCATCGGCTGTTTGTCTATTGATGAGAAGATGTCAGTTATTTGAAGTGTCATCCGATGGGGCGCGACTGCTATGGTAAATAGAATCACACTGGACAAACGCTGCATGTTGACATATCTTTATTGCACATCCGTCTCTACCAGTAATTCGCAACCACGATGCATGGAATGCTTCATGACAGTGCCAGCATGGAGGCAACGATGACGTCAATGACGTATCGCCCGGAAGAGTTGCTGGATAGCATGGCCGATGGGTTCCTCGCAATGGACGTCGAAGGCTATCTGATCTACAGCAACACAGCCGCCGAACAGTTCCTCGGACGCTCACGCGAACGGCTTCTTGGACGCTACGTCTGGGAAGTCCTGCCCGAATCCGTCGGGCTGTTATTCTTCTGGCACTTCCACCGCGCTGTCAGCGAAGAGCAGCCAGTCGATTTCGAGGCGTACCACCAGACAGAAGAGAGATGGCTGGAGATCCGATTATCTCCTCTGCGATCAGGAGGTGTTGTCGCGTCACTGCGCGATATCGCCCGACACAAAGCACTCGAAGACGAACTACGGAAGAGCGAGAGCCGGCTCCGGAACGCCTTTGAGCAGGCCGCGGTTGGCCTGGCGGACGTCGGACTGGATGGGCGCCTGTTACGCGTGAATGATCGTCTCTGCGCTATTCTCGGCAGGAACCGACAGTCACTGCTTGGGCTGCCCGTTCGCGATATCTCGCATCCTGATGACATCGCCACTGATCTGGAGCACGCGGCACAACTCGTGGAGGGCCACGCCGCGGCCTATCAAATGGAGAAACGCTTTCTGCGGCCTGACGGGAGTGTTGTCTGGGGCAATCTCACAGTGGCTCTCGTGCGGGACACTTCTGGGGCACCACACTATTTTATCAGCGCGCTGGAAGATATCACAGAGCGCAAGCACCTGGAGCAACAACGCATCGACATATTGCGCACAGTCGTCCACGACCTCAACTCGCCATTGGCGGTAGCGAGGCTTTCGGTGGAAACGTATCGCCGGCGCATGCGGCGATCTCCTCTCAACGCGTCTACGGCTTTCGCTCCTTCAGAAGACTGGTTCGAGACCCTGACCATCGCCCTGACACGCATGCAGCGACTTGTGAGCGACCTCGCCACGGTGACGCGCCTGGAATCGGGACGCATGCTTTTGCGCAAACGCGAGATGGATCTCCGCGCGCTCTGCCAGCGCGAGGCGCGGCTGTTCCAGAGCATATCCGACCGCGCCCTGGAGGCCATTCTGCCTGAGCAGCCGGTTCCGGTTGAAGGCGACGAAGAGGCTCTGGGGCGGGTAGTGAATAATCTGCTCACGAATGCGGATAAATATACTCAGGGCAAGGCACCAGTTGTGCTGACGCTGGCGACGGACGCGAATGGCTGGGCCCGCGTGACCGTCCGCGATGAGGGCATGGGCATCTCAGCAGAGGATCAGGAACATATCTGGGAGCAGTTCCGTCGCGGATCAGGAGTGCCCGACGTGGTGGACGGGCTGGGACTGGGGCTTGCCATCTGCAAGGCGCTCATTGAGCAGCATGGGGGGAAGATTGGCGTGAGCAGCACTATCGGGCAAGGCTCAACCTTCTGGTTCACCCTGCCACGCGCCACCACATCTCGTGAGCCGCCCGACGAGCGTGCGGATATCATCCACACACATGACGGACATTCACCCTCGCGGTCAGATGGCTGAGAGCGATTCCGTCTCTTGCTTCGCGGCACTGCGACACATCGGCAAGCGATTAGGGGCTATCGTAAGATGAGCCTGACTGAAGAGAAGGCACAGCGTGAAAATCCTCGTTGCTGATAACGATCACGATTTCCTCGAGGTCCTCTCATACTGGTTGCATAGTCACGGGTACGATGTGCTTCGCGCGCATGATGGCGAAACGGCACTGGCGCGGTGGAGAACTGCCATGCCGGTTCTGGTCATCCTGGATGTCGGCATACCGCGAGTTGATGGATTCGAGGTGTGCCGCCGGATGTCCAAAGCATCCACCGCGGCAGTGCTGTTCCTTTCCGCTCGCGACCGCAAAGCTGACGAACATCTGGGCCTCGCGCTCGGCGCTATTGACTTTCTGCGCAAACCCGTCCATCCGCGGCGGCTGCTCGCGCACGTGCGGGCGACCGCCCTGCGATCAGATGTCGCCGTACACATGAAAGCGGGCATCCCGACTCCCTATGCGGCGTATCTGTGAGCAACGTGTGCAGTTGTTTGGTACGGCTGATGAGATTAGTAGTTCACGGCAAGCGAACGAATCTCGCGTAACCGCTCAGACACCCGGCCCAGAACGTGACGCACACGATCAGGAACGGGGCCGTCGCCCAGGTAGTACGCCGCGCGCGCCACTTGCGCCAGCAAGACAGGCGCGGCCTGAGAGGCGAGCCGCAGCACGCTGAGCGCTTCCTCGCGATGTGCGAGCGCCCATCCTTCGTCGCCAGCGAAGCTCTGCGCGAAGCACAGCTCACTTGTGCCAAGATGAGCGAGCCGCGCGGATTGGGGATATCCGAGCGATTCGAGCAGTTGTCCCAGCTCGGCGCGGGCAGCCGCGAGCAAGCTGGTCATCTCAGCAATACGCCGCGCCTCAGAGAGAACCCGGCCATACATCCACCACTCCTGTGTCGTCGCCAGGCGCTCCATATCAGCGAGCCTGTTAAACAGGATGGAGAGGTCACGAGGAGTCGTAGCGGTAACTTGCATGTTTGTCGCTCCTATTCCTTGAGGCGACTCTTTCTGACGGTAGGTTCCTTAGGACCGTAGTCTACCTGTTAGATGCATATCTGTCAAGCGTTATATGCATGACCCCAGGGCGGAGCGGAAAACCCGGATGCACGCCTCGCATGGACCTGGCAATTAAGGGGAATTACCCGGTACCATCTGTACGCGCGAGTGATTTCCACGCGTGGCACGCGTTACAGGAAATGATTCGGGGCAACAGGTTCATGCTTTCGCTTCATCGCAGTATCTGCCAGCAGGTCAGAAGCGGGCCGTACGGTCTCGCCCAATCTCACAACAGGAAGGCATAGTGGTCCGAGTACTAGTTGTAGATGATGATGACGCGATCCGAGAGACGTTGCGCGATGCGCTTCTCGATGTCGGGTATGATGTCGTCGAAGCCAGGGACGGCATGGAAGCACTGGGCATTCTGCGCGGTAGCGCCGTCCCGATGGTGGTCATTCTGGATTTGATGATGCCTGTGCTGGATGGCGCGGGAGTGCTGGGCGTCGTATCCGGGGACCGGCTTCTGTCGAAACGTTTCGCCTACATCCTCATCACCGCCGCTTCGCGCACGCTCAACCTCGCGTTCGCGAATCTGCTGACGAATCTATCGGTGCCGGTAATCAACAAGCCATTCGATATTGACCGGCTTCTCACGACGGTCGAAGCATCGGCGCGCCGTCTGGATCTGCATCGCGCAAACTGACCAGCGCGCCGCTCCGCTTCTCAGCGGCCTGCCCGGCGCGCGGCGGGTACTTCATGGCTACATATCAGGACGCTCTTTGACGCATCCTGATGGCGATGGCATACTTCTGCAGGGCAGCTGGCGCTGTGCCGGTCGTGAATACCCCGCGGCCCCCACGCATGCCTGGCTGCCGGATAGCCGGATGCGGTGGGAGGTGATATGGCGCGGCAGAAGCAGCAGGGACAGCCCAAACAACGCTCCACGAAGCAGCCCTCTCTCTCCTTCCAGGAATCGCTCGTTGAGACGCATGCCCATTCCGTTCCAGTTCTCCCCGCGCCGTATGCATCGACGACCCGCTCGCGGGCGACGTTGGGCGATACGACACGATCCACGAGTCAGCGCAGGCGCCAGAATCCGTATGACGACCCATATGACGGGTATGGCGGCTCCCGCTACGACAGCAAGCCTGCCGAGGTAGACCTCTCCGAGCGGGAAACGTCGCGCACGCCCGCGCAGGATTACCATGACACCCCCGCCGACGGCTCGCCATCCGCGAGTGTGAGCATGCGCGCGCCGGTTCCGGCGGATGAGTCGATGGCGCTCACCCGTGCCCAGACACGGCAGATGGCCGCGCCAGCCACGGGCGCACAGGAGCGAGCGCTCGTCGTCGGACATGGAGAAGAAGGCACCGCGCTTTTCATTCCTGGGGCGAACAAGCATGTTGTGGCGGGTCACATCATGGCGCCTCGACGGCAGGCTCGTCCGGTGCTGCTTCAGTTTGTCGTCAGCATGTTCACGATGATGGCGATCTTCAGTGGGCTCGCGATCGCGACGCCTCTGGGACATACTGAGGCATTTGCCGGTACGTTCAGTAGCTCAGCTGCGGCGGTCCCGTGGATTCCGACGCCGACGCCCACCCCCAGACCTACGCCAACTCCCAGCGTCTACGTGCCGCACTACGCCAATCCGGGAACGCAGGCCATCGTCAATGAGATCGTCGCCGTATTTGGCCCGTATGCCAATGGGGCACTGGCCGTAGCCAAATGCGAATCGGGGTACGATCCGAACGCGTATAATCCGTATCCCATCGCGGGAAGCCACGCGTCGGGGGTGTTCCAGATCCTGTATCCAAGCACCTGGGACACCACCGGTTATGCGTCGTCATCACCCTATGACTGGAACGCGAACATCCACGCCGCGTATCAGCTCTTCTCGCGCGACGGCTACACGTGGAGCGAATGGCAGTGTCAGCCGTGACGCCTCCTACGCAATCGCCGCGTATGGCACACGGGGGGTATGCCGGGCGTGGTGGCCTGGGCACGAGCGCGCGTGACGCTGCATCACCATGCGTTCGATAGTGCGGTTCACGCCTTCGGCCAGGCGCGGCTCGTGATGATAGCGCGCAATCCACTCACGTGTCGCGTGAATCCGAATCGTACAGCTCAGATCTTCACCGCACTCCAGACAGCTTCCCTGCACGGGTAATGGTAAGCTCCACATCCTGGTCTCCGATTCTGTTATTGCGTGAGCCTGCTACTACCTCTCCAACTCTATCTCCACACTATGCACAGATCGTGCCTACATGAGACACATCTCCGTGATTTCTCTCGCTATGAAACGACGCTACAACGTGGCAATCCGGGAAACGACAGATTTTAGCGGCTCGGAATCATCGGCAAGGGCAGCCGCATCTGGCGCGAGGCCGAGTATCCGCTTCATGGCGACCAGATCGCGCGCGCGATTGACGGCGAACGCGGCAAGCACGATATGATCGCGCAGATAAAACGCGAGGTACGATTCTTCGGCGGGATTGCCGCGCAACACAACTTCGTCCCACTGCTCGGCCAGGCCGACATAGTGCAGTTTCACATCGTATTGATCGGACCAGAAATAGGGTACCGCGGCGAATGGCACGCGGTCTCCTAGCGCGTTGCGTGCCGCGATGTCTCCCTGTCGCAATGCGGTATCCCAGTGCTCCAGGCGCACCATCGCGGGCGGCTGTGCCGGATCGCTTCCGGGAACGCGGTATGGCCAGCGCGCGATATCCCCAATGGCGAAAATGCCGGGGATGGAAGTCTCGCAGCGCTCATCCACGAGAACGCCACCATCCAGCGATAAGCCAGCATGCGCGAGCCATGCCGTCCGCGGGCGCATCCCGATGCCAACGACGACATGCGTGCAGGCGATGCGGTCTCCTGCTGTCGTCTCCACTTCCTCCACATGCCGCTGGCCGTGAAAGGCGACCACGCCCTCGCCCATTCGCAATCGCACGCCGCGTTGCCGGTGAGACGCGGCATACAGCGCTCCCACTTCCGGACCAAGTACCCGTTCAAGAGGCGTGGCGAGAATATCCAGCAACGTAACCTCGATGCCACGCATCCGGCACGCCGCCGCGACTTCGGAACCAATGAATCCCGCCCCGATGACCACGATATGGCCGCGCTCAGCCTGGGCTTGCGCGAGCGCAGATGAAAGCGTTCGCGCATCCGCCAGCGTGCGCAGATAGTAGATGCCCGCGAGATCGGCGCCGGGGAGATTCAGGCGAACCGCTTCGCCGCCTGTCGCGATGATCAGCCGGTCATAGCCCAGTTGTTCACCGCTCGCCAGCGTGACGGCGCGCCTGCTCGCGTCGAGCGCGGTAGCGGTCTCTCCGAGCCGCATCGTCACGCGCTGTTGCGCATAGTACTCTGGCGGCCGCAGGAAGAGCTTGTCTTCCGCAGCATCACCATGAACGAGATACCCCTTGGAGAGCTGTGGCCGGTCATATGGCAGCTCTGGCTCTTCGCCAATCACAGTAATCTCCCCATCGAAGCCGGCTCGACGCAATCCATCCGCCGCGCTGGCTCCGCCGGTGCTCGCGCCTATGATGACGATGCGCCGCACCGCTTCAGTTGATTCCACGCTCGCCTCGCTCTCCATTCCGCCCGCCCGCACAGCGCCGCGGGACTGGCAGCGCACTTGCTCTATCAAGCCTACCACCAGCCAGCACGCGCGGGGTACAAGCTGCGGATGTTCACCGCGGGTCCCTCCTCGCTTGCCCGTCTGGTCCGATGGGTGTATGATGTGCATCATACGATCTGTGTCATCAGTGTTGGCTACTATGCGCAACCGCGGGCGACGCAGATCGTCTTACCTGGTCGGTATGGATACACGGCTACGCCACCAGCAGAACGGGTTGTATGTCTGGTCCAGCCACCAGGAGCAGACGTGCTCGCGTTAGGATGCGGGCATCGCATTTCTGCGCTGGCCCGTCATGAGTTTCGTGACGGGTTTACTGACCACGATCGAAAGGATCAGCCTGAGATGCCCAGTCAGATTCGTCATCATGATGATCAGATGGCGACACCGGAAGAAAACACGACCCCTACACGTCGCAAACCCGGCCCGCGCCCCGGTACGGAGGCAGCCAAGCGAGGTGGGACAGCGGCGCGCGATAAATACGGCAAGGAATTCTACAGTCGCATTGGTTCGCTGGGTGGCTCGCGCGTTCGCGAGCGCCACGGCTCAGCGTTCTACACAGAGATTGGCCGTCGCGGCGGCGAGTCGACCAAGCAGCACCTTGGCTCGGATCACTACGCGCGGATTGGTCGGATAGGCGGCATGCGCGCGCACCGCAAGAACGGCGCAGGAGATACCTCAACGGAAAACGGGCAATAGGACGGGCAATCCAGCGTGATGCGTCACGCATGCGCGTTACTGCCATCGGGGAGGAGCAATCCTCCCCGAATCTTTTTGCCTTCAGATGCCGCCCGAGAGCGGCTGGAAATGCATAGCGGCTTGTTGTGGGCAGGCGCGGCGCCGAAGCCCTGATACCCAGGGCTGGCACGCGGCTGAGATCCATGCGATGGTACGCCAGCGCTTCAAACCGATCCGGTATTACCGCTATGGCGCCTGCAAGCGCGCTTGCCATCGGGCGCGCTGGCCGCCGGTAAGCGCGGGAGCGTTGAGGATACGCTCCATAACCATCTCAGCGGTACAGGATTGCCGCCCCTGCCCCCGGAGCGCAAGGCTTCGCGCCACGTCCTCATTCTCTACCCCCAGAGCCCTCGCCAGCCGCTCGATCACCGCGACAAGCGGCTCTGGTTTCATCACCGTCACACCATCCAGCCAGACGATAATATCCGCCGGCAGGTCGGCCCGCGCGGCCACATCCTCGACATCGAGGCCGCTGCGCGCGCGCAGGTCCGCGAGCGAGAGCGCCGCGGCATAGTCAGCGGTCGCTTCCGCTACGAGGCGCGGCACATCCTCCCCGGCCATCTCCGCTGGCGCAGCCGCGTTCGCGATGAGCGCCAGCGCGCGACGCATGCCCGCGCTCAGCATGCTGGCTCCTTCGATTGGCTCGTCTGCCCGCGTCTCTGGCACGCCTTGTCGATCATCCAGAAAGTCGGCCACAAATAGCGCCAGCTCGCCAGCATACTGCGGATACTGGCTGATATAGTCGGAGAGGCGGGGCGCAGCTCCTCGCAGATACTCAGCGACAAAGCGGTCTTCGATGGCTAGCAGCGCGATCTCAGGTGTCTCGTCCTTGAATGGCTCCCTTCCGCTCATCGCGCCACCTCCGCTTCCAGATACCGTGCCCTCAGCCGCGCATGCGCCTTACGCAGGTAATTGCGCACTGTCCGCGTCGTGACGCCCCCAATCGCTACTGCCATCTCTTCCTCCGTCGCGCCCTGCCAGTACCGCATGATGATGACCACGCGCTCCCGCACCGGCAGTTCAGAGACCAGCGCGCGCAGGTCCGCAAGCTCAGAGGCCGCGAACGACGCCTCAGGTTCGATGACGCTGGCCGTCTCCATCTGCTCCAGCAAGGCGCCAAGCCGGGCGAGCGGCAGGCTGCTCACGGATCGCGTGGAACCGGCCCAGTACCCATGACGACGCATATAGGCTGTGGCGATATGTCGCTGGGCAAAATCGAGTGAACGCGTGAAGAACAGTTCCCACGCGACACTCGTACCGAGCGCGATCTGCTCCCAGAGGTGCAGCACAAGCTCCTGGCAGAGGTCTTCGCATATATCAGCGTGTGCGACGGAATGCTCGCCGGTCGCCCCCAGCGCGGCGCGCCTGGCCCATCGCTGCGTCAATCCAGAGATGCGCGAGCAGAGCACTGAGAAGAGCTCGTGTGCGATGCTTGCCATGCTATCGCGCCACGCCCTGCGAATGAAGTGCGCCAGCATCCCATAGGAGACACCCACGGCAGGATCAACCGAGCGCAGCCGGAGAAAGAGCTCCGCGGAGGGCCACGGTGGCACCGCACGCAACTCGTCATCCAGTCGCATCCGGGCTTGCGAAACCAGTTCATCCGGAGAAGCTAACGCTGGGGAGCCATTCACAGCGGCCACAGTCCCAACCTCCACGTACAGCGCGGCCTTCCCGCAGGACTGTGGCCAGTATACGAACGCCGCCCGCTCGCGTCAACGCTCGGATGGTCTCTGCGCGCGTCAGGAAGCCCCCACTCAGCGGGACGGGCTTTCCAATGCGTTGCACGCCCCCATCTCATCGCCGGTGATGTGACGGCGCGGGGAGAAGGGTATGCTCCACGGCGGGCGATGCCATTTGATGCGCGTGGCTTCAATTCATCCCTCTGGCGTGCGAATGCGGGCGCTATTCCGGCAAGAATACCGCTCTCTACTTGTGTCATCCGCGCATCAAGGTTTAGAATGCTCGCACCACCGCTGATATGCTTCACAGCATTTCCGCCTTCTTCCTTCTTCAGGAACACGGAGCGACGCAGCATGACGCCAGCGAATGAACCTCCCATACAGCGGACAACTGAACTCGTGCGCAGGGCTGCTGCGCTGCTCCAGTCGCTCAATATCAGCCCGCTCACGCGCCCGCGTGTGCTGGCATCGGCACGCGCGCATGGCACCGTGATTCCTCTGGCGCAGTGGTACGCGGCGGCATGGGAGCTGGAACAGGACGGCCACTACCTGCGCAGGGGCAAAGATGCCACCGAATGGCTGGAACCAATCGGGCGCGACGAGCGCCAGCCAGCGCCACGCAACGCGACGCTCGTCGCGGCGCTGCGCATCGAGCTGGAGCGCATCCATGACGGGCAGGCCCTCTCCACGATGGGAAACACACTGCTCGGCGTGTTCCCGGTGGAAGCGGAAAAGTGCCTGCGGCAGGCCATCGAGCTTGACCCTGGCGATGCCGATGCCGCGCTCAGCCTCGCCCATGCCTTGCTCGAACGCGGCGACGCGATGGATGCCCGCGTGGAGATCGAGCGCGTGCTCACCGAATCGCCGGAGAACGTTGAAGCTCGTATCCTGCTGGCGAACATCTTCGATGACCTCGGCCAGCGCGATGTCGCGCGCGCGCACTATGAGCTGGCTGTCGCGCTCGCGCCCGGCAGCGCAGCCGCGCATTACAATTACGGCGTGCTCTTGCTGCGGCTTGGCGAGCGAGCGGATGCCATGCGAGAGCTGAATGAAGCCGCCGAACTGGACCCGGAGAATACGACCATCCTGCTCACCGTGGCGCTCGTACTCGCCGATCAGGGCAACACGCAAAGCGCCGAGCGGCACCTGCGCCGGGCACGCGCCCTGGAGCCGGATAATCCCCGCATCCGCCGCCGGTATGGCATTTTGCTGGCGCGCACCAACCGCCCGGCGGAAGCGGAACGGGAACTGCGCGAGGCGGCGCGCCTGGCCCCGGATGATGGCATGACGCTCATGCACTTGTGCGCCGTGCTGGAGGAAACCGGACAGCACGACGAGGCGTACGCGATCTTCCGCGATGCCTGCGAACGCGATCCGGCGCACGCCGAAGCCTATTTCAAGTGGCTCATCGCACACGATCCGCATGATATCAGCGCCATGACGAATCTGGCGAAGCTGCTCAATGCGCAAGGTCGCTGGGGAGAAACCGAAGTGCTGCTGCGCAACGCGTTGAATGCGTCGCCTGATCATCCGGCTGTGGCGCGGCTCTATGGGATCGCGCTGGCCGAGCTTGGGCAGAATGCTCGCGCGGAAGGCTGTCTGCGGCGCGCGCTGGAGCTGGACGAGCACGATGACGCGGCTTGTGACGCCCTTGCCCGGCTGCTGCTCGGTGATGGCAGGGCAGATGAAGCGCTGGCGCTCCAGCGCGAAGCGGCAGCGCATGCACCGCAACGGCCCGCCAGATTGCTCGGGCTGGCCGAGACGCTCGAAGAGACGGGCGGACTGCGCGAGGCGGAGCGGCTCTATCTGCGCTGCGCTGATTTGCAGCCGGAGTCAGCTACGCCACGCCTGCGGCTGGGCGCGCTCATGTTGCGCCAGGGCCGCCTGGAAGCGGCGAAGGTGGCGCTCCAGCAGGCACAGGAGCTTGCGCCCACCAATCCCAACGTGCTCGCGCATATCGCGCTGCTGCACATGCAGCAGGGCAACTTCGAGCGCGCGGAAGCGACACTGCGCCTGGCGCTCCAGCGTAGCCCCCAGATGCCCGCGCTTCTGGCCCAGCTTGCGATCATCCGGAGCCAGGCCGGCTGGCTCGATGAGGCCGAAGCATTGCTGCGGCTCGCCGTCGAGCTGGAGCCGCGCAACGGGCGCGTCGCGCTGGCGCTAGGCGAGCTGCTGGAACGGCGCGGACGACCAGATGAGGCGGAAACGTACCTCGACCTCGCGGCGCAGCGTCTTGCACGGGACCCCGCTTCGCAGCTTGCGTACGCATCTCATCTTCTGCGAGCGGGGCATGCGGCGCAGGCCGAAGGCATCCTGCGGCGCGCGGCGGGCATCGCGCCCGATCAAGCCGCGATCATCGCCGAACTGGCCAGGGCACTGCGCGCGCAGGACCGTCAGGAAGAATCACTCGATCTGTTCCGGCGCGCGATTCGCCTGGAGCCACGCAACGCCGCGATTCGCGTTGATCACGCGCTCACGCTGCAACAGATGGGGCGCAATGCGGAGGCCGAGGCGGAACTGCGCCGCGCGGTCGAGCTAGAGCCTGAGCGGGCGCTTCCGCGCATGGAGCTGGCCCGGCTGCTCGAAGCGGAGGGCGAAGACCAGCGCGCAGCCGAGCTCTACGCCGATGCGGTGGAACACGATCCGGATGGCGCGATAGCGTTCTTCCGCAGTGATCTGGAGCGGACGGGCGATACTGGCGCGATGGTCAATCTCGCCAATGTGCTGGCGCGCCGTGGCGACATCACGCACGCGGAAGAGCTCTACCGGAAGGCACTGCGCGAGCATGCCGACGATGACATCACCTACGTCAATCTGGGTTTGCTGCTCTATCAGCACGGGCGCATCGAGGAAGCCATCCACACACTTGAGCTGGCAAGCGAGCAGCGCCCAGACGATCCGCGCGTGCATCTGATGCTTGCGGATATCCTTTCCGGCGAGCCAGGGCACGAAGCAGCGGCGGAAGTACGGTACCGGCGAGTGCTTGAACTCTCGCCGGAGCTTGTGGATGCGCATATCGGCCTGGCAAATCTGCTGGATGGGCAGCAGCAACCGGACGAAGCTGAGGAACATTACCTGCGCGCCTGTGAGATGGCGCCGGAGAACTGGGAAGCGCACTACCATTACGCCATCCTGCTGGAGGGACAATCCCGCGACGAGGAGGCAGCGCTCGAATATCAGCGCGCGCTGGCGCTCGAACGTGAGAGTCCCGCGCTGCATCGCGCAGTGGCGCGATTCCAGGCCTCGCAGGAGCAGTGGGAGATGGCGCGCCTGCACTACGTTGCCGCGCTCGCGCACCAGCCAGATGACCCGGAGACGCTGCTCGACCTCGCCAGCGCACTCTACCAGCTTGGTGATGCGCGCGCCGCCCTGGACCGCGCCGAGCAGGCACGCGTGCTAGCAGGGAACGATGCGTTCATCCTGCAGCACTACGGCACGCTCATGCACACATGGAACGAGCCGGAACGAGCCGGTGACGCCCTGCGCGCCGCCCTGGCACTCCGCCCGGGCCTGCTCGCCGCGCGGCTGGCACTCGCCAGGACACTTGAAACGTTGGGCAAAACGGACGAAGCACTCGCGGAGTACGAGCGCGCGATTGATCTCGCGCCTGAAGACGAAGCCGCGCAATCCGCGCTGGCAGGGGCACTGAGCCGTCACGGCAACCGCCCGCAGTCACAGGCCGCGCTGCATGGCGCGGCTCGGCACGCGGAGTGGTCGGTGGAAGAGCGCGACGGGCAACCACAGGCTCCAGGTGAGGCTGGCCCGGACGGCGGGAGTGCCCCCCTGGCGGGCGACCGCCTCGGCACGCGAAGGCAAGCGGCAGACGCAAGGAGCCCATCAGCCGAAACACCCGTGGTTCATCCGGGCATGGAGCCACAGGTCGCGCTCAGCGGCGTGGCGACGCTCGAAACGAAGCAACAGACCGAGCCGGCGGCGACCTCGCCCGCGGTTTCCACCGAACAGCCCGCTGCCGCCCATCAACCGCGCCAAAAGGGATGGCGGAGGAAGCGCAACAGCGGCTCGATGCCGGATGCTGAACGTACACGACGCCCCAGCCTGCTCACGCGCATTTTCCACTGGGGCCGCTAGAGCGACGGCCGAGACCGTACGTGACGGATCAGCCGCCGCCCGGCACCATATCTTCTTCGTTCGTCACGCCAGCCAGTGTCGGCACGACTGTCGCCGTGGGGTTCACGTGGAGTTCGTTCGAGATGGATTTCGCGCCTGGTATCCCACGCGCGATCTCGGTGGCCGCGTGCCGCGCGCTGTCGCTGCGCACGTTGCCTCTCAGCCGGATCGTGCCCAGGCGTGGATAGACGCCGATGTGCTCATTCGCGGTACGCGGATCGCGCGCCAGCGCGCGCGCTATCTCGGCTGAAAGCTCCGTATCGGAATACAGCTCGTTGTGGATTTCCGCGAGTCCCGCGATATTCATGAGTTGATCTTCCACCAGGCGGCGATTGAGATCACTTGAAACGTTGCCCTTGAGCCACACCGTTCCATCTATGGCGTGAATCTCAATGCCGGGAAGGTCAATGCGCAGCGGCTCATAGTTATAGATCGCGCTGTACACTGCTTGCCGCAGATCGGCATCCGGGCGAAACGGCACGAGTTGATCGGCCTTCGTAGACCCAAGATTGACCGTCACCTTGCCGCTGCCGATGCCGGTAATGATCGCCGCGGGGATCAGCACTTCCTGGCCACCCATCGCCCTGCCCACAAGGTGACGCAGAATATGCGTCTCAGCGTTAACCGTCACCTGGGTCAGGTGCCAGTGACCCTTCGTGGTTGACACAATGCTGGCCGAGGATGTCAGGAGTTCACCGGCAGGGCGCGTGGTCATGGTTCGCTGCATCTCATCGAGCGAAACCGTCAGCACAAGCTCATCACGTGAGGACGTCGCGATTGCGGACATGGGAACGTAGCACGTCTTTCCGAACGCGAGAAAGCCCGTGCGCACGCCCACACACGTCACCTGGCGAGAGTGCGCATCCACGCAGATGGAGTGCACTTTGCCCGCGGGGCCGTCACTGGCGGTTACGGGCGCACCGAAGCGAAATTTTCTAACCTCTGCGAACTCTAACGGCTCTGTCTGCATAGGTACTGCATCCCTTGAAGCGACAGGCGTCCCGCGTGTATCAGCGCGCGGCAGGCGCGAGCGCAGATGGGTGATTTTCTGTGCGAACAACGTCATTTCGTCGCATAGCCAGCACAGGAGGCATACGCGCGCGGTGCGGTCTTCCCACACCAGCCCAAGTCTACTCTAGCATGGCGCGCGCGACTCGGCAAGCAGCATTCTGTCCCATTTGCCGCTTGTGATGATAGAGTGATACAGTGACCACGATTGCAGAGTGCTCGATCCCGCCCGGCAGCGGAAACGGCGGGTGAAATAACGTGTATATGCTTCTCATGTATGACTTCTTCGTATGGTAATCCGGGATGCCCACGCGACGGCAACAGCGAGCGCGCATCCCGGCGCGTCCATACGCACCAGCAAGGAAGGTTAGCGCCCATTGACGACACGACGTGAAGCACGGAGCGCGGAACGCAACGGTTCGCGCCGTCCCGTGCGTGTGGTGCCCCTGGGGGGTCTGGGGGAAATTGGCAAGAACATGACGGTGGTCGAGTATGGCGATGACATCATCATCGTTGACTCAGGCGTCATGTTCCCAGACGAGGAGATGCTGGGCGTCGATCTCGTCATTCCGGATACGAGTTATCTCGCCGACAAGAAGCAGCGCATTCGCGGCATATTCATCACGCATGGCCACGAAGACCACGTGGGCGCGTTGCCCTACGTCCTCAAGCAACTGGACTTTCCGCCCGTATACGCCACCAAACTCACGCACGGGCTGATTGCCGTGAAGCTCCGCGAGCACCGGATTCTCGATATGGCCCGGCAGATCGTGGTCGATCCCGCGGATACGATCACCGCTGGCCAGTTTACCGTCAACTTTCTGCGCGTGAACCACAGCATTCCGGACGCCGTAGCGGTGGTCATCCGCACGCCCGCGGGAAATGTCGTCTTTACGGGCGACTACAAGTTCGACCACACGCCCGTTGACGGGCTGAAAGCGGATATCGGCGCGTTCGCCCGCCTGGGCGATGAGGGCGTGCTACTGCTCTGCGGCGACTCGACCCGGGCCGAATCGCCGGGGTATACGCCATCCGAGCATGTCATCTCGGACACGTTCGATACGATCTTCAGCCAGGCGCCGGGCCGGATCATCGTGGCTACGTTCGCCTCGCTGATCTCGCGCGTGCAACAGGTGGTTGACGCGGCGGCACAGATGGACCGCAAGGTCGCGCTGGTCGGCCGCTCGATGGTCGGCAACGTTCAGATGGCGCTGGAGCTTGGCTACCTGCGCATGCCGGCGGGCATGCTGGTGGAGACAGAGGCGATCAACCACATTCCTCCGCGCGATCTCGTCATCATCTGCACCGGCAGCCAGGGTGAGCCGACCTCCGCCCTGACCAAGATCGCGAACGGTGACCACCGGTTCGTGCAGGTCATGCCGAAAGACACGGTCATTCTCAGCTCAACGCCGATTGTCGGCAATGAGAAAGCGGTGTATCGCAACATCAATAATCTCATGCGACAGGGCGCCACCGTCTATCATCAGGGCCGCGCGCACGTGCACGTCTCGGGCCACGGCAGCCGCGAGGAACTCAAGCTCATGCTCGCACTCCTGCGGCCACGGTTCGTCCTGCCGGTGCATGGTGAGTACCGGATGCTGGAGGAACACGCGGAAATTGCGAAGAGCCTGGGCATCCCGCGCGAGAATGTTCAGGTCGCGCTCGATGGCGATGTCGTTGAAGTGACGCAGGATAGCATCAGGCTGGTCGATCACGTGCCCTGTGGCAACGTCTACGTAGACGGGCTGGGCGTCGGCGATGTTGGCAACGTCGTGCTGCGCGACCGGCAGGTGCTTTCGCAGGATGGCATTATCGTCGTCATTCTGACGGTGAATAGCGAGACCGGCGATCCGCTCGCTGGCCCCGATATCATCACACGCGGCGTCGTCTACGAGCGCGAATCCGAGCCGCTCATGGATGCGGCAAGGGCGCGGGTGGCGGCGGCCTTCAACGCAATGAGTGCCCGCGGCCATACCTCTGACTGGGGCTACGTGAAGAACAAGATTCGCGACACGCTGAGCGCATTCTTTTACGAGCAGCTCAAGCGTCGCCCCATGATCCTGCCGGTGGTGGTCGAGGTCTGAGCGCCCCCGGGATTTGACATCAAGCGCTTCCGGCAGGTACACTAACGCTGGTGCGGGCGGTAATCGCCCGTATCCAGTGTCTTGCCCCCATCGTCTAGCGGCCTAGGACATCACCCTTTCAAGGTGGAGATCGCGGGTTCGAATCCCGCTGGGGGTACCATCAGGCGCTGCCCTCTGTGTTCTTCCCGCGCTTTCCCACGCCGCTGGATGAGTATCCGAACGATGCGCAACAATACCCACTTGGCCGCCGCGCACTGAAGCGGTACACTGCGCGCAGGTGAATATTCCGCTCATGCTCATCGCATCCGTCAGTTCCAGGCGTGGATGGAAGGCGAGGCGAAGGTGTCGGACAGCAGCGCGCAGCGCGTGGTCATCGTCGGCGGCGGCGCGACGGCTGGCATGATAGCGGTACGGCTGGCCGGGCGCGGCATGCGCGTGACGGTTGTCGAGAAAGCCGCCATCGGCAACGGCTCATCCAGTCGCTCGAATGCCGGTATCCGCGCGCAGTTTGGCGTGCGCGAAACCGTTACCGGCATGATGTATTCCGAGTGGTGGTATGCCCACGCGCACGATCTGCTGCATACGCCAGCGGGCCACCGCGAGCCGATGATCCGCCAGAACGGCTATCTCTTCCTCTACGAAGCGCCCGCGCTGGCCGCACCGGCCTCGCGGCCCGACCTGCGCGCAGAGGCGGAACGGAGCTGGGAGCGCGCCCGCCAGTACGCGGCGATGCAGCGCTCCATCGGCTTGCCCGTGGAGATCCTGACACCAGACGACGTGCGCCGGCGCTGGCCGCACATCGAGCCGGACCGGCTGGCCGGCGCCACCTACTGCCCGGATGACGGCTTTCTGCACCCGCACGTCATTCTTGGCGAAACATACCGGCGCGCCCGCGAGCTTGGCGTGGATGTGCGAACGCATACCGAAGTGACAGGCACGCACTCGCGCGCGGGCAGGATCACGCGCGTCGAGACAGAGCGCGGCGTGATCGAGGCGGATACCGTCGTCAACGCGACGAACGCATGGGCGGCGCGCACCAGCGAGAGACTTGGCGGCATGCCGCTGCCCGTCTCTCCGCTCAAGCGCTATCTCTACTATCTCAAGCCTGCGCGGCCTGTCATGAGCGAGGAGGCATGGGCGCGGCTGCCGATGACGATCTACGGGCTGGGCGCTGGCCGCGGCGCGCTCACACGGCCGGATGGTCCGCTGCTCTGCCTCGCCTGGGCGCACGAGACGCCGCCGGAGCCTGAGTTTGCCGACGAAGATCAGGATCGCGTTGATCCCGCGTTTCACCATGAGCACGGGACCGAAAACTTCGGCTATGCGACGCTCGCTCAGGTGGCCGATTTCGCGCCGTCCCTGGCCGATTGCGGCGGACTCTGCGCCACCACCAGCGGCTTTTATGGCGTCACGCCGGATAACAGCCCCCTCATTGGCTGGGATGCCCGGCAAGAAAACCTCCTCCACGCGGCGGGCTTCTCCGGACACGGCCTGATGCACGCGCCCATCACGGCGGTGCTGGTGGAGGCGCTGCTCACCGGCAACGTTGCTGGCGGGCTGGTGCGCCTGCCGCCACCATTCGAGCAACACGCGATACAGCTCGCCACCTTCGATCCACGCCGAGAGTTCAACCAGGCCCATCACGAGGATATGGTGCTGTGACCGGCAGAATCGCCTGCGTGAGACGGACTCTTGTGCAGCGTTCATGCGGCATGTTACACTGGCGGCGCCAGCCTCGCAGACGGTATCCCCGCATATGGTCCGCCTGACGCCCATCCACGGGCGCGATGCCGCGGCTCCGGATGGTCAGGGAACACGGGGAAGCGCATGCTGGCACGGGCATGCTCCGGCGCCCGCGATGGTCGCCACAGATATGCCGCGCGTTCCCGGATACAGCCTCACATCTCACCATCAGGAGGAAGGGAGCTCCGATTGTCGCGCGTTGAAATACGTGGTGAGCAGCACACGATCAGCGAAGTCTTCAGCGAACGGTACGCGTTCATTATTCCGCCGTTCCAGCGCCCCTATGCGTGGACCATCGAGCATACGAGCGAGCTGCTCATCGATCTCCTCGACGCGCTGGGCCAGAGCGAGGAACCGGTCGAAGATCTTCCACCCTACTTTCTGGGGAGCATCGTCCTCATCAAAGGGGAGCGCCCCGACGCGCTGATCGTGGATGGACAGCAGCGGCTGATTACGCTGACCATCCTCCTCGCGGCATTACGCACCCTCGTTCCCGACGAATTCGCCGAAAGCATCACGCGCCGCCTGTATGAACTTGCCGACCCGCTGAAGAGCATTCCGGCGCGATTTCGCGTCGTGCCCAAGGAGCGTGACGCCGAGTTCTTTCGAGATCACATCCAGAGCGAAGATGGACTCGAACGCCTGCGCGCCCGCATTCACAATGAGCTGCCCGCCAGCCAGCAGAACATGCGCGACAACGCCATCTATCTGCTGAGCGAGCTGGACAAGCTCCCTGAGCCGCGCCGTGTCCGGCTGGCGCAATACATCGCGCAAAACTGCCTGCTCGTTGTCGTATCCACGCCTGATCTCAGCTCCGCCTATCGGATATTCTCCGTCTTGAACAATCGCGGACTTGATCTCTCCAACTCGGACATGCTCAAGGCCGAGATCATCGGCAAGTTTGACCTGGCTGAGCAGGAAAGCTACAGCGTCAAATGGGACAACTGCGAGGAATCTCTGGGCCGGGATGCCTTTAGCGACCTGTTCACCCACATTCGCACCGTCTTTCGCAAGACATGCAACTCAGCCAGCATTCTCGATGGATTCCGCGCCGATGTGATCGAGACCGTTGGCGACCCCGCCAGGCTGATCGACGATGTATTGCTGCCATATGGCGCCGCGTATTATGTGATACGCAACACGACCTACCAGCACGCCGACAGCACAATCGCCCAGGCCGTCAACGCGATGCTGCGCTGGCTCAACCGCCTGGACAACAGCGACTGGGTGCCACCGGGACTGCTCTACCTCTCGCTGTACCATGAAAGTCCTGAGCGGCTGCTCCGCTTCTTCACCCAACTCGAGCGCCTCGCGGCATCGATGATGATCCGGCGTCAGTTCGGCGACAAGCGAGAGAAGCGGTATCGCGCATTGTTGCAGGCAATCCAGCGCGGAGACAACCTCTCGCATGCCTCATCGCCTATCCAGCTGATGCCTCACGAGCGGGAGGCAACGGTGGCCGCGCTTAGCGGCGACATCTATCTTATGACGGCGCGCCCGCGCAATTACCTTCTTGAGCGGCTGGATGCCAGTCTCGCGGACGTGGGAGCCGTCTACTACCATGACTCGCTGACCGTTGAGCACGTCCTGCCGCGCAATCCACCGGCGGACAGCGAATGGCGCAGGCTCTTCACCGCGGAGGAACGCGCCCGCTGGACACACCGGCTCGGCAATCTCGTCCTGCTTTCACGGGTCAAGAATGAGCGCGCGGGAAATTACGACTTCGCCACCAAGAAGGCGCGCTATTTCGCGGGCAAGGATGGCATCTCGCCATTCGCGTTGACGATGCAGGTATTGCGTGAGACGGAGTGGACGCCGAAGGTGATCGAGCGGCGCCAGCGCGAGCTGATCGCGCATCTCAGCCAGCTGTGGCGTCTCTAGTGGTGAAGCGACAGCATGGCTGGGGGCTGTCAGAGGCTAGGCGTCGTCATCGTCGAGCTCGTCTCCGTCGAAGCGACCGGTATACGAGCCGCCGATGCCCTGATGCAGCACGCGCAGCGAGAGCAGCGCGCACCGCTGCCGCGCCGGTCCGATCTCGACGCCCAGCATTTCCAGGATGTCATCCGGCTTGAGCGCCCGCAACTCTTCGAGCGTCGCGCCTTCGATCTTTTCCGTGAGCATCGAGGCTGACGCCTGGCTGATCGCGCAGCCGCGCCCGTTGAAGCGCACGTCCTCGACACGCCCATCCCGCACCTTCAGATCAAGCTCAACGCGATCACCGCATAGGGGATTCGTGTCGCTGGCGTGAATATCGGGCTGGTCGAGGTGCCCGTGATTGCGCGGGTCGCGGTAATGGTCCAGGATGTACTGGCGATAGATGTCGTCCATTCGATGCCTCCAGCTCAGAGCGCGCGTTCGCGGTCCACAGAATAGTATACTACGCACAGGAGTCTCCCTGGAGTGTTTTCACGAGACACAAACCGCCGCAACGGAGCGGCAGATGAGGAGATGACCGGCATGTCGCACGCGGAAACAGTGCGCGCATTTGTCGGTGCGCTTGAGGAGCGACGCTGGGACGTCGCCGCCGAATATGTTACGGACGATTTTGTCGCGCGTGTGACGTCCGACGGTCACACGCAGGCCGAGCCAGCAGCGCGCTTCTTCGAGATTCAGCGCATCTGGCAGGACATCTTCCCCGGCTGGTCGTTCAACCTGTATGTCGAATGGGAGCGCGGCAACGTCGTGGTGGGCACAATCCACATCCGGGGCATCCGCGAGCAGGCGGAGGAGGATGAGCGGGCGAAAGCCGCCGCGGATGTGCTTCTCGTGCTCCCGCGGATGGATGTGCGCTTCACCTTCTCCGGCAGGCGCATCGCGTCGCTCGCCGTCGAGCTGCCGCCTGGGGCACAGTTGCAGCCGCTGGCTGGCACCCTCTCTCAGGCCATGTCGCGGAGTGCGCGGATTTCTGGCGCTTTGCCCGCGAAGCCGCGTGTCGCGGAGGTGGTGGCGGCGGCCCAATTCCCGGTGTACGGGATCGTCTCCCCGCTGGCCGGTCTGGCGCTTTCGAGCCTGGGCTATCGCTCGTCCAGCCAGGCGCGCGGCGATCCGGGAGCGGTGGACGAGGTGACGTTCGGCTTCGCCGCGCCGGAAAACGTCGTGCCCCAGACGCACAGTATCAGCGTCGTGAGCCGCCTGCACCCCACGACGACGGACTGGCGCGACCTCCCGCGCGACAAGCCGATCTACCATCCGGATGGCCCGCAGTACGAGCGGTTCGCCACGCTCGACGCGGCATTGAGCGCGGGCGCGCCGCCGGCATTCTGGCTCATTGAGACGCTGCCTCTGGGCAACGACGTCTTTGCCGCGCGGGTCACCTGCTTTGGCCGTTCGCCAGAAGACTGGAGCTTCGACCTGCGCGATGAGAAAGTCCAGCTCGCGCTGCACACCACGGGCTTCACGCATGGGGAGCTGCCGGATGTGCTGCGGGCGCTTGGGCCGGTCAACCAGAGCGGGGCGCTGCTCGCGCGCTACCAGGAGGAACTGGCGGCGCGGGAAAAGCACCTGCGCGAGCGCTTCGGGCGGCCCGAGGAGGAGTAGCGCGGCAAAAGGCCGGAATGGAGGCTCGATCTTTCTCCCGCAAGCGGATTGAGGAGCAGGCGCGAGCGCCGAACCAAGCCCTCTCCCGCGAAGCGGGGAAGGGTGGCTGAAGGCTCGTGGGCCAACCTGAGCGGGAAGCAGATACCGCGGCAAATCCGGGAGGCTTCCCGCGCAGCCGGCGCTAGAACGGCGTGCCACACCAGGGCGCTTCGCGTGTGGCGAAGAGCATATCCGCGCGGTCAATCGCGCCGGGGATCAGCTCGGCGACGCGGCCCGCCCGCGCAAGCGTGCGCCAGGTGACGCCGCCGAGATAGGCCGCGCCAAGATCAGCGACATCCAGCGCGAGATCGGCTGACTCGCGCACGCGCGCGCACGATGCCCCCTCCGGTCCGGCTTCCAGCGCGTAGCGCGCGGCAGTAGCGGGCCGGAACTCGTCGCGCACGTCCAGCACGAGGCGTCCGGCGGCGGCATACGAGCGAGCCTCCAGCGCGCGCGGCACGTCGAGTACGCGCAGCCAGAGGTCATCCGTCATGCGGGTGACGCGCAGGTGGCGCGGATCGGCCAGCATCCAGCGCAGCGGATCATCCACCGGCCGCAAGATGACGCGCACCTTGCGCGTGAGGTCGATATTGGTGAGGTACTGCCAGAGCGCCGCCTCAGCGGCGGGCGACGCGGCGAGCATCTCGCGGACCACTACCGTGCTCTGGGCGATGCCGCTCTCCCACTGGCCTTCCACGGCATAGCGCAGCCCGCCAGCGACCCCGCCATCAGGCAGCTCATAGACGGCATAGAAGGGCGCGCCTCCGCCGGGCCAGGCGTTCTGGCGCAGCATGCCCTGCCACCAGTAATCGGGTCGCGTCACGGAGCCGGCTCGCGCCAGCCGCGTGCGGTCATAGAGCGGCGCGAGCAGCGGCTTTGCTTCTTCCGCGCTCACCAGGCGAAACCGGCCCGGAACATCCCACTCGCGAATGAGCCGCGCATTGGCGCGCTCGATCTCGGCATCCATATAGAGCGAGGCGACGCCAAAGCCGAAGCGCCCGTAGATGCTGCTCTCCGATGCCGTCAGGATGGAGACCGGCTCGCCGCGCCGCTCCGCGTCATCCAGCAGCCGCGCCATCATCTCGCGCAGCATGCCGCGCCGCCGGTGCGTCGGCAGCACGCCCACCCAGGTGACCGCGGAAACCGGAACCCGCGCGCCGCCCGGAACCGTCAGGTTGAAGGTGAGCGCGCCCGCCGTGGCGACGATGCGACCATCCTCGAAACCGGCGAGCGTGCGGTCCAGCTCGGTCATATAGCGCCAGGTCTCGATATCCTCGCGCGTGGCGGCACGGCCGAACGACGTGATATTGACCGTGGCGAACTCAGGATATTCCTGCTCCGTAACGGGGCGAAAGACGAGCGGCATGTGATCCATCCTCCCTGCGGCGTGGGTCGCGCGCTCCGTCGCTGGAGGCGCGCCCCCGACCCGAGAGATTGTACCCCATAACGCCGCCGGGCCTCCGGCAGATTTCCGCCCGGAAGCCGCGGGCGCTACACGTCACAGCCCGCCGCGCGCACGAGGTTCCGCACCTGCTCCGCGCTCCGCTCGTCACGCAGCGCGACGAACAGTGCCGCCGCCTGCCGCAGCATGGCGCAGCCTTCGTCGCGCTTGTGGTCGAGCATCAGGGTCAGTCCCAGACTTGCCAGCGCGACCCCTTCCTGCTGCCGGGCACCCACCTCGCGCATGATCGCCAGAGCCTGCTCATACAGCCGCTCGGCGCCCGCCAGATCATCGCGCCCCAGCGCGATATCGCCCAGCTTGCTCAGCGCGACCCCTTCCTGCTGCCGGTCACCCACCTCGCGCATGATCGCCAGATACTGCTCATACAGCCGCTCGGCGCCCGCCAGATTATCGCGCCCCAGCGCGATATCGCCCAGCTTGCTCAGCGCGACCCCTTCCTCGCGCCGGTCGCCCACCTCGCGCATGATCGCCAGAGCCTGCTCATACAGCCGCTCGGCGCCATCTACTTGCCCCAGCATGAGTTGCAGGTCCGCGCTGGCAAGCTGGAGACCAGCCAGGTCCAGCCGGTCGTCGCGGTCGCCGTGGGCCGCGACGCGCTCCGCCGCTTCCAGTCCGGCGGGCAGATAGCGCCTCCGCGCGGGCGTCCGGCCGCGGTCGCGCCAGTAGGCGCTCATCCGCACGCAGAGGCGTGCCACGAGTTTGTCCTCACCGAGCGCGATGGCGTGGGCGAGCGCGTCCTCGATGTTGGCTTCGTCGGCGAGCAGCGCGAAGTCGTCCGTTGCGTTCGCGTAGCCGGCATACCAGGTGGCGAGGGCGCGATACACATCCGCTCGCGCCTCTTCCGGCCAGGCATCTCCCGCGAAGAGGTCGCCCGCCCAGGCGCGCACCAGCGCGTGCATGCGCAGCCGCTCGTAGTCGCCCGCGCCGCCCATGCCCGCGTTGACGAATGGTCCCAGCAGGTGGAAATCCACCAGCGCGTCCAGGCTCACCCGCGCCGCGCGCTCATCGAGGGAGCTGGCGAGCGCGAGCGTCGCCTCGCGTCCCGCTTCCATCGTGCCGAACGCGGCCAGGAGCCGTTGAGCGCCCGGCGGCAGCGCGGCATAGCTCGATGAGAGAACGGCTTCCATCGCTTCCGAGCCATCTTTCAGGCCGAACGCCAGCCGCGGGTTCGTCTTGTACTCTCTGGCCAGCCGCTCCAGCGGGCGCTGCTGCCGCGCGGCGTAAATCGCCGCCAGATGGACGGCCAGCGTGTGGTTGCCGAGCGTGCGGACGACGCGCGCGGCGGCCTTGCGCTGCTTCAGTGCGAGCGTCCGCCACGCCTCCGCGCCGTAGTTCACCGCGAAGAGCTCCAGCGCCTGCTTATTGGGGAGGATGTGCAGCTCGCGGGTGGCGGCCGGCGGAACGGCCCCGGCGGCGAGCGTCTGGCGCGAGGTCAGCAGCAGCGCCACGCCCGCCTCGCGCAGCGGGCGCACCACGCGCTCCACCGGCCACTCCGGCTCCACGTTATCCAGCACGATCAGCGCCCGCCGCCCGGCGAATTGCCTGCGCGCCAGCCTGGCAAGCGCATCGGCATCCGCCCGGTCTTTCTCGTCAGCCTTGATGCCGAAGCGTTCCAGCGCGGCCGCGAGCACGGCGGCGGGATCGCGCACGCCGTTGCACGCGACAACGCCTATGCCATCGGGGAAACGCCCCTCGATGAAGAGCCGTCGCACCACCTCGCCCGCCAGCGTGCTCTTGCCGATGCCGCCGAGACCGTTGGCGGCGGCGATGCTCGCCAGCCCGTTCACGGCGGGGTCGGCGGCGAGCCGCTCCATCGCCCAGCCGATCAGGTCTTCGCGTCCGATGAAGCGCTCCGGTCGCGGCAGCTCCGTCAGGTCAAAGACGGGCCGGTAGACCTGGCCGCTGGTCTCGATCTCGACCATGCGCGAGCGGCCCAGGCGGATCGCCGCCTCCAGTTCCGCCCATGCCTCGGCCTCATCGCGCTCCGGCAGGAACGAGACCCACTGGTACGTCAGCAGGAAGGAGGCGCGGCTCTCGACCGGCTCGCGGAGCACGGGCACCAGCACCTTTCCCGTATTGACGGCTTCGATCAGCGCGAGGCGAATCTCCTGCGCGACCCACGGCGAGGCCAGCGCGGCGGGCGAGAGCAGCACCACGAACGTCCCGCGCTGCCCAAGCTCGTGCTCGATGCGCGGCAGCCACTGGTCTGCTGCCAGCAGCCCGTCGCGATACTCCCGCTGCGGCTCGCCCTGCGAATCGTACCAGGCGTCGCCAAAGGTCGCCCGCAGCCGCTCGGCAAGCGCATCGCCGAAGTCGTCGTCCGCGCTGCTGTGGCTCACGAAGATGCGAATGCGCGCGCCAGTGGCGTCCACGGCGACGGGCACGGCCGGCGTTCGCGGCGCGAGCGAGGGAGCCGGCTCCTCAGGCGCGCTGGATGGCACGGGGGCATCGCTCCCCAGAGCCGGAACGCCGCTCACAGGCGCGCTCTCCGGGGGTGGCGGGTCCGGCGCGGCTTCCGGCAAGGATTCGCCAGCGGACGGCGCGGCTTCCGGCAAGGATTCGCCAGCGGATGGCGCGGCTTCCGGGGGGATGTCCGGTGGCGCGTCCTCCGGCGCGGGCGGCGGCGCCTTCGCCGTCGCGGTTGCGGGAGCGCCTCGCGCGAACAGGCTCACCACGAGCAGAACGAGGATCGCCGCCGCTAGCCCCAGGCTCCAGGCGGGCTGCGTCCGCGCCACCGCGAGCAGCGTTTCTCCACGGGCGCGCGATGCCGCCAGCCAGTCGGCCCGCCCGGCCAGCAGCGGCGGCCCCGCCATCCACACGATGCCAGCGAGCGCGAGCGCCAGCACGACGAGAAGCCAGAGACGCAGCGGCCAGCGCCTGGCACGCTCTTCCACGCGATCAGCCACGACAGCCTGAACCGATTCGCCAGCTCGCGAGCGCATGCGCCACCTCCCGCCGGTTACTACCGCTCACCGGCAGTATGCGTCAGTGCGAGTCAGAATGCAACCATCCGCTGCTCGATCACAAGAAAACGTGCTGGACACACGAAAAAGCCCCCTCGCCCGGTGGGAGAGGGGGCAGCCGCCAGAAGCGGCGGGGTGCGCGTCGCTAGCCGGCCAGCGTCGCGATCAGGTTCGCGACGTTTGGCGAGCCAAGACCCGTCGGCAGGTCATAGCCAGCCTTCGCGTCAAAGCCGGGGCCGTTGAACGCGTTGTTGCCAACCGTCACGTCGTGGAAGTCCGCGGCGTATTCGGTGGCGTTCTGCGCGATGGCATACAGCTTCGGGTTCAGGTAGCCGACGGGGCCGTGGCCGGCCTCAGCCGCCGCCTGATTCGCCAGCGTGGTGATGGCCGCCCACTGCGGAGCGCCCTCGCTCGTGCCGCCGAAGAAGTAGAAGCCGTTGTTTTTGCTGCCAAGGAAGCCAAGGTAGACCAGCACGGACGTGTAGACGGAGGCATTGTACGAGACGTCAGAGGTCGTGCGCATGCTCATGCCGTTGACGCCCTGCTGGAACGCTGGCGTGGCGAACACCTGGCTCGGCGCGCCGCCCGTGGCGCCAAACGGCCCGTACGCGCAGCCGAAGGGGCAGAGCGACGGATCACCGTCGTTCCAGACGGTCTCGCTCTGGTACTGGCCGCTGTCGCTCATGAAGAGGTTCGTGCCGCCAACCGAGGTAACCAGCGGATCAGAGGCCGGGAAGCCCGCGTTGGCATACGTGTAGCCCTGGCTCGCGCCGCTGTCGCCAGACGACGCGAAGACCGTCATGCCCTCAGCCTGCGCCTGCTGGTAGATCGCGTGCGCCTGCTGCAGTTGCAGGTTGTTGCCGCCGCCCGCGATAGAGCCTTCCGGCGCGCCAAAGCTCATGGACATGACGTTGCCAAGGTGGTGGCTTACGGCGTACTGCTCGGCGACGTTCAGCGCGTTGCCGTAGTTGTTCGGCGCGATGACCAGATCAATCGTCGCGGCGGGCGCGATGGCGTGCGACCACTGGACGTCGAGGCTGGTCTCTTCCGCCCAGCCCGTCTCACTATGATGCTGGTTGGGGTTGTACGCCGGTTTGCCCATCGGATAGATGATGTTCAGCGTCGGATCGGGCAGGCCGAACGCCTGGTCAAAGGTGTGCAGGTCACTCTGCACGGTCGGGCTGCCATAGGCATCCACAATGACAATCGTCTGGCCCGCGCCGTTGTACTTGGACGGCACGTTATAGGCCGTGCGGATCTCCTGCGGCGTGTAGCACGCGAGACCGATTGACGCAACGCACTCTGAGGGCGTCGGGAAAGCCGCGGGCGCCTTGGCGAACGCGAACTTCGATGGCGGGTTAGCGGTGTAAATGATCTGGGACGAATCCGGATTGCTCGCCGCCCGCGCGTTTTGAGAGTACGCGAAGGCGCCCGCCACCAGCAGCGTCAGCACGCCACAAACGCTGACGGCGCCGATAGCGATTTTCCTGCCTCTTGGCATATAGATCCACCTCACACAACAGCCACAACGTCACACCCGGCTTCACAATAAGGGGCAGTATGCTCGCTCCAGGCCGGTACTGGCCGCGAGGTAGAGGTCGGTCGCCATCTGCGCGACACATGCAATCCGCGTCTCGGCGCACACTCAGCAAGCGTGGGCGCCTGCACTTATAGGCATGAGTACGCAGATATACGTAGAGTGTACCGGAGGATCGTTCTGTCGTCAAGCAAAAGTAGAGCAGTAGTCCTATGTCCGGCGCAGGATGAGGTCCAGCAGATGCATCAGGCGGCGAGCAGCTCGTGCCCCCCGCCCGTGAGCAACAGTGACGGGGATGCCGCGGCGGCGCGCCAGCCGGCATCTGGAGCGATGGCAGGGATTGTGCCAGATGTGACGGGGATTGCCATCGCGCGCTGGAAGCGGGCGAGCGTATGAGAAAGGATGCGCTATGTACGACGTGATCATCGTGGGCGCGGGTCCGGCGGGCCTCAATGCCGCGCTGGTGCTTGGCCGCTGCCGCCGCGGCGTGCTCGTCCTCGATGACGGACATCCGCGCAATGCCAGCTCGCGCGCCCTGCATGGATTTTTCACGCGCGACGGCACTGATCCTCGTGAGATGCTCGCGCTTGGCCGCGAAGAGCTTGGACGCTACCCGACAGTGGAGATACGTGCCGAGCATGCCAGCGACGCCCGCCGCGAGGACAATCGCTTCACGCTCACGCTGGCCACAGGCGAAGAGGTGGAGAGCGCATTCGTGCTGCTGGCGACCGGCGTGGTGGATGAGCTGCCCCCCGTGCCGGGCATCGAGGCGTTCTACGGGCGGAGCGTCCACCACTGCCCGTACTGCGACGGCTGGGAGCATAGCGATGAGGCAATCGCGGTATACGGTGACAATGAGCCGGCGGTGGATCTCGCGCTCGAATTGACGGCATGGAGCCGCGGTCTCGCCCTCGTGACCGATGGCCCCGCGCGTCTCAGCCAGCGCCAGCGCAAACGACTGCGCGAGCAGGATATCGCCATATATGAGCAGCGCATCGAGCGTCTGCGCGGGCGGGACGGCACTCTGGAAGCCATCGCGTTCGCGGACGGCACCTCGCTCACCTGCGGAGCGATCTTCTTTCGCGGCAAGAAGCGGCAGCGGAGCGATCTCGCCGAACGGCTTGGCTGCGTGCCGGACGAAACGGGCATGGTGCCGACCGGCAAATACGAGGCGACGGATATTCCCGGCCTCTTCATCGCGGGCGACGCCGCCCGCAGCATACAGCTTGCCATCATCGCCGCGTCCGAGGGCGCGAGCGCCGCCGTGCTGATCAACGATGCGCTCATCAAGCGCGATCTCGCCCGCTACGCTCGCCACGCGTCCCGGTAGCGGCGGCCAGGGCGCCAGCCCTCCATCAGTGGCGGGCGCGACCGGAGCGGTCGGCGGTCTTGCTGCGGCCATTCTCGCGGGAGCGGCGAGCGGCGCCAGCGCGAGGACCAGCCCGGCGCGGCGCGTCCGGCAGCGACTCCTCAGGCACAAGCCCATCCAGCAGCCCGGCGGCAAGCGCGGCGGCCAGGCGCTCGATATCCGGCGCGGGCGGCCGGTCATCGGTCAGCGCGGCCACATGCTCGCGCACCAGATCATAGGCGCGCTCCGCGCCGTGCCCCGGCCTGAGCGGCTTGCGGAACTCCAGACCCTGCGCCGCGCAGATCAGCTCAATCGCCACCACATGCCAGCCAAGCTCAAGGATGCGGCGCAGCTTGTGGGCCGCCGTCGGGCCCATGCTGACGAAATCTTCCATGCCGGCGGAGGTCGGAATCGAATCAATGCTCGCCGGATGCGCCAGCACCTTGATCTCATTCACCAGCGCCGCGGCCACATACTGGGCGATCATATAGCCCGAATTGAGGCCGGGCTGCGGCGTGAGGAAGAGCTGGAGCCGGTGCTCGCCGGTATCCCACTCGTGCGGGCCGACGAGATTATACGTGCGCCGCTCCGAGAACGCCGCCACCTGCGTCATCGCCAGCGCCAGGAAATCCAGCGCCAGCGCCAGCGGCTGGCCGTGGAAGTTGCCGCCGGTCAGCACGTCGCCATCATCGGGGAAGAGCAGCGGATTGTCTGTGACGGCGCCCAGTTCATTCTCAAAGACCTGCTCACAGTAGGCGATGGCGTCTCGCGCCGCGCCGAGCACCTGCGGCGCGCACCGCAGGGAATACGGGTCCTGCACGCGCCCGCAATCCGCGTGGCTGGGATTGATCTCGCTGCCATCCAGCAGCGCCCGCAGCCGCGCCGCCGTCTGTGGCTGGCCGGGTTGAGGCCGCAGGGCGTGAATGCGCTCATCCAGCGGAACGAAACTGCCGAGCAGGGCTTCCGTGCTCATCGCGACGGCAACTTCCGCCGCCCGCAGCAGGCGCCGCGCATCCGCGACAGCCAGGATGCCGCAGGCCTCCATCGCGTGCGTGCCGTTGATGAGCGCCAGTCCCTCTTTCGCGCCAAGCTCGATGGGCGCGAGGCCCGCGCGCCGCAGCGCTTCGCCCCCCGCCAGGCGCTCGCCCGCGTGAATCGCCTCGCCCTCGCCGATCAGCACGAGGCTCAGATGCGCCAGCGGCGCCAGATCACCGCTCGCGCCGACGGAGCCGCGCCCCGGCACGATGGGCGTCACGTCCTGATTCAGCATATCCAGCAGCAGCCGGATCAGTTCGACGCGCACGCCGGAGTGGCCGCGCGAGAGGCTATTCGCCAGCAGGAGCATGATCGCCCGCGTGGTCGGCACGTCAAACGGCTCGCCCACGCCGCTCGCGTGGCTGCGGATGAGGTTTCGCTGCAAGGCCGCGAGCTGATCGGGGGGAATCTTCACCGTGCTCAGGTGGCCAAAGCCCGTGCTGACGCCATAGACGGTTTCGCGCTGCTCGCCGATGCGCTCCACCAGCGCGCGCGCCGCGCGCACACGCTCCACCGCGCTTTCCGCCAGAGCCACCCGCGCCCGCCCGCGCGCCACGGCTTCCACATCCGCGCGGGTAATCCGGCGCGCGCCGGTATGACCAATCACGACGGGTTTCTGTTCTCCATCCGCCACGTAACTCGCTCCCGAATCTATCTCAACCTGACGAGGCATCATCGCCCTCCCCGGCATCATCGCACGGCGCGAACACGCGCCCGCAGGTGGCATGAGGTATGCCGCGAACACAACAGACGCATTGTATCATGGCGCGCCGGCCGGTCCACGCGGCGCGATCCGTGCAGCCCCGTGTCGCCGTGGCCGGAGCGACAGGAGGTGGCTATGCGCATCTTTCTCGATACCGCGCTTATTGATGAGATTCGCGAAGTGGCGGGCTGGGGCATTCTCAGCGGCGTGACCACCAATCCCACGCTCATGAGCAAGACGAGCGGCAAGTCGCATGAACAGGTCATTCAGGAGATCGCGGAAATTGTAGACGGGCCCATCAGCGCCGAGACAGTCAGCCTCGATACCGGGGGAATGCTGGATGAAGCGCGCCGGTTCGCCAAATGGCACCCGAATGTCGTCGTGAAGGTGCCGTCCACGCCGAACGGCTGGGCCGCCGTGAAACAGCTCAAGCGGGAAGGCATCCGCACGAATGTGACGCTCTGCTTCTCGGCGAATCAGGCGCTCTTCGCCGCGCTGGCGGGGGCGTATATCATCAGCCCGTTCGTCGGGCGTCTGGACGACATCTCCGAGGACGGCATGCAGGTCGTTCGCGATATTGCGGAGGTCTATGGCCACATGGCGCCCGATGATCGTCCGCTCATCCTCGCGGCCAGCATCCGCCACCCGCTGCATATCATCCAGGCGGCGAAAGCGGGAGCGGATATTGCCACCGTGCCGTACAAGGTTCTCCTCGAGGCGACAAAACACCCGCTGACGGATCGCGGCATCGAGAACTTCCTGAAGGACTGGCAGACGTTCCAGGCCAGCCGGGGCTGACATGGCCCTGGGCATTCGCGAGGTGGCGCTCCGCGCAATTCCGCCGGCATTCGGCTAGAATAGCTGGTGTCACAGTATCGTGGCGGATGGCTTGATGGCGAATGCCCGCGCGCACGGACGCTGTGCCCGTGCCCATAACGGAATCGCAGCAGAGGGAGGCACGACATGGGATATGAGAACATCCTGGTTGACCACGCGGCACCCATCGCGACGATTACCATGAACCGCCCGGAGCGGCGCAACGCGCTCTCGATGTCCATGATGAGCGAACTGATGGAAGCGTTCAGAACGCTAGGCCGCGACCGGACAGTTCAGGCCATCATTCTCGCGGCGAACGGACCGGCGTTCTCGGCGGGGCATGATCTCAGCGAGATGCTCGATATCGATATCAATCAGGCGCGCGCCGTGTTCGATCTCTGCACCGACCTGATGACCACCGTGCAGAGCATTCCCCAGCCGGTCATTGCGCGGGTACACCGCATCGCCACCGCCGCGGGATGCCAGCTTGTCGCGACGTGTGATCTCGCCGTCGCCTCGGAGGAGGCCCGATTCGCCACGCCGGGCGTGCGGATCGGCCTTTTCTGCTCGACGCCTATGGTCGCCCTCAGCCGCTCGATTGGGCGCAAGCGCGCGATGCAGATGCTGCTCACCGGGCAACCCATCTCAGCGGAGACGGCGGAGGAGTGGGGACTGGTCAATCAGGTGGTGCCCGCCGATGAGCTGGAGAACGCGACGCTGGCGCTCGCGCAATCCATCACCACGGCCAGCCCGTTCACCGTGGCCCTCGGCAAGCAGGCGTTCTACGCGCAGATTGATCTGGATCAGCCCAAGGCGTACGCCTACACCAAAGAGGTCATGAGCATGAACGCCCTTGCCGCCGACGCGCAGGAGGGCATGTGCGCGTTCCTGCAAAAGCGCGAGCCGACATGGGTCGGGCGCTAGCCCGCTGACCCGGATGCCGTTCGCACGCTAGCGTCGCCCCACATCGCCGCGCAAATGCGCGATGTACCGTTCCGCTGAGCGCTGGACGGCGGCTTTCGCGTCGCTGGCGACGATGCGGTGCGGCCACGCGCCATAGATGCGCTCGAAAGCGTATGGCTCGACGCTCGCGACAATGGAGCGCACGCTGGCTTCATCGAGCGGGATGAGGTTGGGATAGCTGTACATGAAGCTGACCCAGCGGTTATCCGGCACGACCTGAATGGTATCGCCCGTGAAGAGCGCGCCGCGCCCATCCTCGCCTTCCGCCCAGTGCAGCACTGTGCTGCCGGTGAAGTGGCCGCCGCAGCGAATGAGCGTCACGCCTGGGAAAAGTTCATGAATGTCATCTTCCCAGTAGCGCATGCTGTTGTCCGGTCGGACGACATACTGTTCGTTGGCGCGATGGAGATAGATGGGCGCGGCGAACGAGCGGCTCCAGTCCACCATCGTCGAGTAGAAGTGAGGATGCGAGATGGCGATGGCGGCGATGCCCCCGCGCTTGCGCACTTCCGCGAGGGTGGCGTCGTCGAGCAGGGTGACGCAGTCCCAGAGGATGTTGCCCGCTGCCGTCTCGATCAGGTGCGCCTGCTGACCAATGGCAAACGCGGGTTCAGTGCGGATAGACGTGACGCCCGGCGCAAGCTCGGTGAACGTATTGTGGTGACCGCGATGCAGTTCGGGCATCGTCGTCCATTGCTGCCCGTTGACGCCGATGTACTGGCGCTCATCCTCGCAGATCGGGCAATGCTCTGGTGGACGGTCGCTTGCGGGATAGCACGTGCCGCACGTCACACAGATGTAATGCTCCATATGCGCCTCCGTCTCAGATGAGATCGCCCCTGGCCCAATGAGCGGGTCGCGGCGCCAGTCAGCGATCATCTCAGCGTTGCCTCAATGCCCATAGACGTTATACGCGCCACGGGACTGGAGGGTGGCCCCGCATGGAAATACCTGCGCGTGTGACAAAGAAAAAGCGGCACGATCACGAAAGATCATGCCGCCTCTACACGCTTTTCGACCGACTTCGCCCCGGCTACCCCCGGCTTTCGTCGCTATCCACGTCGAGCGCCTCGCCACGCAGCGCGGCGCGCAATGCGTCCGCCCGCCCGTGAAGCCACTCCGGATGACGTCCGGAGATAAACTTGCCACCGCGCGCCGCTGAATAGACGCGCATCGCCTGGCTGATGCCAAGAACGATCTGGCGCTCAGTCGGAACCCAGCCGTGACGCCGTGCCCAGTCCAGTTCGCGGATAGTTCGCGCATACCCATCATGATAGGCGTGCTCGTCATCAGTCGCGAGACCGGTGGGCGCCTGCTCAGGAATGCCGTCAAGCATGACGGGCCTCCTGTCTCTTGCCGGGTACGCCCGCTCTAGTGACCGCAGCCGCAGGAGCGCGGCGCGCCCGAATCACCGGCCGTCTTGAAGCTGTGGCCACAGCCGCAAGTCGAAACCGCATTCGGGTTATTGACGACGAAGCCAGCGCCCATGAGGCTGTCAACGTAGTCAACTTCGCTGCCCTGGATGTAGCCAGCGCTCATCTCGTCGATGAGAACGCGAAAGCCATCACTCTCTAGAATGATGTCGCCCTCCTGCGCCTCGTCGAGTGTCATGCCATATTGCATGCCGGAGCAGCCGCCGCCCGCGACGAAAATGCGCAGGCCCAGCGAGGGATCGCCTTCTGCCTCAAGAAGCTCGCGCACCTTTTCGCTCGCCGATGTGGACAGCGCAACTACTGCCTGCTGTGTCTCAAGTGAATCTGCCATGTGTGCCTGCTCCTCCTCGCGACGCCCATCCCGGTGATGCCAGTGTGAGTATCGCGCTCCACCCAGGCAGTTATGCCCGGCTGGATACTTCACTATATGCAGTATTGTATACAAGCTCGCCAATCACGTCAATGTCACACCGCATTTCATGCGCCAGACCGGATGTGAGCTAATGGTGATACGCAGACCGATCGTGCCACCATGCCAAACTTTCCACTCCGGTAAGAAGCCGGCGCAGAGTTTGCTACGCTTCCTTGCGAACCGAGGATTGGCCAACCAGCAACAATGCCATGCTTGCGGCTCACGCGCCAGTGTCTCCGCTGGACGCGGAAGACCCGCGCGGGCGGGTCCTGTAGCGGACGCATCTGCCGTGAGGCGCGGTTTCAACCGCTGGCGCACCGAGGAGGGGAGGTTGGCACCGATGCGTACCTGGCGAAAACGGACAAAGACGACTGCCGATCCGGACCCGTCGTGGCGCGCGCTCTACCGGGCCGGTGGCATTTCCGCCTATCTGTTTGTCGCGCTCATCATTGTGTCGATTGTGCTGGAGTTCACCACGCTCCAGCAGCCACGCTCAGGCGGAGAGACCACTCTGCGGTACATCGCTGCGCACCGGAAACTCTATATCCTCAAGCAAGCCTTGTGGCTGGGACCAAGCGCCCTCGCCATCGTCGTCTTTCTCTCGCTCTACGCGGCGCTCAAGCACGTGAACAAGAGCTATGCCGCGATTGGCGCGGCGGTTGGATGTACGGCGTGGGCGCTCACGCTGGCATGGCCCGCGACCGGTGGAGGCGCGCCCAGCCTGGTCTATCTGAGCGATCAGTACGCCGCGGCTTCCACTCCTGAGCAGCGCGCGACCTTTGCGGCTGCCGCCGAGACGTTTATCGCCCAGAACGCCATCCCGACACCCGCCGGCGTTCTGTCGCCGGTTGGCATACTCATCCTCTCATTCGTCATGCTGCGCGGCGTCTTTCATAAGGGCGTCGCGTATATGGGCATCGCGACCGGAGCGATCGGCACTGTGAGCGAGGCCCTGCGTCCCTTGATTGGCGCGGGTTACATTGGCTATGGCCTGCTCCTGCCGGCATGGTTTCTCGCTGTCGGATGGAAGCTCTACCGGCTCGGCTAGCCGGATACAGCTGACGGATGCGCGGAGGGGATAGCGGCAGTGAAGAGCTGCTGCGCACCGGTGCGCGAGTCGTTCCAGAGCGGGTGAACGAACGTATCGTCTACCGCCAAGCCCTGATAGTCCCCGATGAACTGATTTCCATATTCATCCGTCGGAGCGCCCACAGCGGGATCGAAGGCATGGGGGGTGACGCGCATATTCGGCAGGAAGCTCAATCCATGATTGACGGACTGCGCGAGATACAGATCCACGTGCTCGGTCCGCGGGTGGTTGCGCGTATCGAAGAATGTGACGCTGACAACGCCATCCGGCGCGACGGCCACCTGCGGCTGAAAGTGGTTCACTCCCGGTTGTGGCGGGTCGTCGTTCGCGCGAACCGGCGTGGACCAGACGCTCCCGCCATCGCGTGAGGTCGAGAGGTAGACGTTCGCCGCTCCGTCATCTTTCTGCGACCACGCGAGATAGAGCTGGCCCCTGCGCGGATCGACGGCAAGCGCGGGAATTGTGACGGCGCGGAAACGGGCGGGCGGGAATCTTCCCGCGATGTCGCGCACGTCCGCCACGGATACCGGCGCGCTCCAGTGCGCGCCGCCATCTTGCGACACGACGACGAGCAGGCGTGTCAGGCTGTTCACAATAGCGAGATGTTCGTACGCATAGGCGACCGCAATCGTCCCGTCAGGCAGAATGGCGGGAACCGCGCCTAGCCCCAGATCGCAGCGCAGCGAGTTCGCGGGCCTGCCTGGCGCGGGATTCGTGCAGAATGGCGCGCTGCCTTCGATGAAGACTGGCTGGCTGAATGTCGCGCCGTGGTCGGTTGAGCGCGCGAACGCGATATCCTGCGCGCAGTATCCCGCCTGCGGGCAGACATTATGGTCGTACGACCATGCCACATAGATCGAGCCGCTGTGCGGACCGGTAGTATCATCGACCACCATCCAGGGCTTGTCATTGAAGGCGACGTTGTCCGCTGACGAATAGACGGTGACGGGCGCGCCGAACGTCCTGCCGCCATCCGTGGAGCGCAGCACGGCAATGCCATTGCGAGCGGACGGCGCATTATCCGCTGGCGCGAAGAGCACAGCGGCGTAGACGCTGCCATTCGGTCCAAAAGCGAAGGTCGGGTCCGAGGTGAGCAGATCCGGGGCAAATCCACGCAGGAACCCGCCATCGCTCCATGTGCAGCCGCCATCGAACGAGACGGCATAGCCCACCTGAAAGCGGTAGTGTTGCAGATTGGTGAAGTATTTCGCGCCGCCGACGAGATGCAGCGGGTTCCGTGGGTCTTCCACCACCATCGACTCGCTATGGCCCAGCGCGGCATCATGCGTCACCTGGATGTTCGCGTAGGGCGGCTGCGGATGCGCGCCCAGCCGGACGCACGCGCCACCGCCCGCGAAAGCCGATCTGGTGACCTGAGTAGCAGCGGCATGTTCCGTCGTGGGGGCGCTTCCCCGCCCGACGCCCGCTGATCGAGCTAGAACGCCCGCGACGATGACGATCAGGACCAGCGCGGCAATGAGCGCGAACCGATGGCGCACTGCGCGAGATGGCCGGACCGGCGCGCCCGGATCGTGCTCGTCACCCATGCGCTCACCGCTCCGTCATCCGCGCCGGGAGGCGCACGCTGAAACAGGCGCAGCCGCCCTCCGCTCAGCGCCCCATCGCCGCGCGCCGCCCGGCCAGACGCCAGGCCGCGCCCGTGCCGTTTTCCTCGCCCGCGCCGGACTTGACGCGCCGCGACCGGCTGGTCTGTATCTGTTCAGCCGCCAGCGCCGCGACGAGCGCCGCCAGCTGAACGGGCGAGAGTTCTCCATCCGTCAGCGCGGGCGGCGTCTCCATCTCCGGATGCCATTCCTCAGCGATGAAGTCCGTCGAGAAATCACCCGCGATGAAGCGAGGATGCCGCGCGATCCACTGCGCGAATGGGATAGTTGTGCGAATGCCCGCGATGGTGTATTCCATGAGCGCGCGGTGCAGCCGCGCCAGCGCTTCCGTCCGGTCGCTGCCCCAGCAGATCAGCTTGGCCAGCAGCGGATCATAGTACAGCGGAACATCCATGCCGTCGTAGATGCCGCTCTCGACGCGCACGCCTGGACCTTCAGGATTTTGCAGCGCGGTGATGCGGCCCGTCGCCGGAAGGAAGCGGTTCAGCGGGTCTTCGGCAGAGATACGCGCTTCGATGGCATGACCGCGGAACTCCACCTGCTCCTGCGTCACGCTCAGGGGCAGGCCAGCCGCGACGCGAATCTGCTCGCGCACGAGATCCATACCCGTTCGCCACTCGGTCACCGGATGCTCCACCTGCAAGCGTGTATTGACTTCGAGGAAGTAGAAGTCGCGATTGGGGCCGAGCAGAAATTCGACGGTTCCGGCGTTGACGTAGCCCGCGGCGCGCGCGACGGCGACGGCCGCGCTGGTGAAGCGGTCGCGCAGTTCATCATCCAGCGCGACGGAAGGCGACTCCTCGATCAGCTTCTGGTGTCGCCGCTGGATCGAGCATTCGCGCTCGCCCAGATGGATCACGTTCCCGTGCGTATCGGCGATGATCTGCACTTCGATGTGGCGCGCGGGATGAACAGCCTTTTCCATATAGACGGTGCTATCGCCAAACGCGCCCTGCGCCTCGCTGCGTGCCAGCCGGAGGGAAGATTCGAGATCTTCGGGCCGGTGGACGAAGCGAATGCCCTTGCCGCCGCCACCCGCGGCTGCCTTGAGCAGGACCGGATAGCCGATCTCTTCGGCGATCTTCGCTGCCTGTGCGCTATCCTCCAGTCCGGCGTTATAGCCCGGCACGATGGGCACGCCCGACTCGACGGCGATTCGCTTGGCGGCAGTCTTCTCGCCTAGCGCGCGCATCACGCCGCCCGGAGGACCGATGAAGATGATGCCCGCCTCGGCGCAGGCATCCGCGAACGCGTCGTTCTCCGAGAGGAAACCGTAGCCGGGGTGGATCGCGCCCGCCCCGGTACGCTTCGCCGCGTCAATCAGCTTCGGGATGTTCAGATAGCTCTCGCTGGCCTGTGCCGGACCCAAATGGACCGCTTCATCCGCCATGCGAACGTGTGGCGCGTTGCGGTCGGGGTCGCTATAGACGGCAACCGTCGCCAGCCCCATATCGCGGCAGGCGCGGATGACGCGCACGGCGATCTCGCCGCGATTGGCGATCAAGACTTTACTGAACGGAATATCGCCGCGCTGATGACGCGTCGTCGTTGTTTTCTTTTGTGACATCGATGTCCTCGCTCACGGTAGCTGGATGTGAGCCTGATCTGCGCTAGAGATGCTCGCGCGTATGCACGCGAAGCGGACGAGTGCGGTCCACGCGAAAGTATACCATCCGCACGGTCCGAACCGGTGGCATTAAGAGAATGTCGCCAGCCAGTCAACCGTGATGTCATTCCGCGCGTATATTCCGGCATACAGCGGTTGAAGAGCTTTATCAGGGAGAGGAGTGCGCATCAGTGAGCGCCGCGCTCAACGCGATCACAGTGGAGAATCTGCGCAAAGTCTACGGCGCGACGAAAGCCGTGGATGGCATCAGCTTCGAGGTCCGCGAGGGCGAAGTATTTGGCATGCTTGGCCCTAACGGCGCTGGCAAATCCACAACCATCGAGATGATCGAAGGACTGCGCCGTCCGGATGGCGGCTCGATCACCGTGCTCGGCCTCAAACAGCCGGGAGCGGCGAACCACATCAAGACGCGCATCGGCATTCAGCTTCAGACGACGGCGTTATATCCACGCCTCACCGTCACAGAGATTCTGGACCTCTTCCATACTTTCTTTCGTGGCCGGAAGACGATTTCCACAGCCGAACTGATTCAGCTGGTGGATCTCGACGAGAAGAAGGATACCCACAGCAAGGCGCTTTCCGGCGGCCAGCGACAGCGCCTGAGCGTCGCGCTCGCGCTTGTCAACGATCCGGATATCGTCTTTCTCGATGAGCCGACAACGGGCATGGACCCGCAGGCCCGCCGCCAGCTCTGGGATCTCGTTCGCGCGCTGCAACAGCGCGGCAAGACGATCCTGCTGACGACGCACTATATGGAGGAAGCGGAACAGCTCTGCGACCGGGTCGCCATCGTCGATCACGGGCACATCATGGAGCTGGGCTCACCACAGGACCTGATCAGCCGGCATTTCCAGGAAATCGCCATCGAATTCAACCATCCGGAAGGCGATACCGAAAACTACCGGACGCTGGCCGGTGTCAACAACGTGGTGGTCGAGAACGGACACGTGAGCCTGTATTCCACTGATGTGCCCGCCACGATGGCCGCACTCCTCCAGCGAACCGACAACAGCGGCGCGCTGCGCAACTTGAACGTGCGCGGAGGCACGCTTGAAGATGTCTTTCTCAAGTTGACCGGCCGCGCCCTGCGCGATTAGTTCTGCCGTCAGGAGCTCAAGCGCATGTCTACGGTATTCAGTCTCTACCTCGCCAGCATGAAGGAATTCGTGCGCGACCGCATGTCGATGTTCTGGACGCTGGCATTCCCGATTCTCTTCATCGTGTTGTTTGGCCTGATCTTCAGCGGCAGCGGCTCGGTCAATTTCACGATGGGGATGGTCGTGGAAGATCAGGGCCAGGTCGGCCAGGCGCTGGCACAGACCTTCGAGACGATTGCCCGCCAGAATAATTCGCCGTTCAAGCTGGAAACCGGCTCACGGCAGGCTGAGATGAACTCTCTGAAAAAGGGCAATCTCGATATGGTTATCGTGATTCCTGCCGGCATCAGCGCGCAGGTGGCCCAGAACCAGACCGCCAAGGTGCAGATGTATTACGATCCGACGCGCAACCAGACGAACGCGCAGATCGAGCAGACGATCATCAATAGCATCGTCGGTCAGTTCAACCAGCATTACACGCGCGTCTCGCCGCCACTCGCCGTCGACACCATCTCTGTAGCGACGAAAACGCTGAGCAGTATCGACTTCCTGGTGCCGGGCATCCTCGCGATGTCGCTGATGCAGCTGGGCATCTTCGGCACGGCGCAGCCGCTCGTGGCGCTGCGTCAGGAACAGGTGCTTCGCCGCCTTGGCGCGACGCCATTGCCCCGCTGGATGCTATTGACGAGCCAGGTGCTCATGCGCATGACGATTGCCCTCACGCAGACGGCGCTGCTGGTGGGCATCGGGATCGCCGCGTTCAACATTCACATGGAAGGCAACCCGCTGGCCCTGCTCGGCATCGTCTTGCTTGGGGCGGCGACGTTCATCAGCCTGGGCTATCTGATCGCGGCATTTTCTCCAACAGTGGACGCCGCTTCGGGCATTGGCAGTGCCGTAAACTTCCCGATGATGTTCCTCTCCGGCGTATTCTTTCCGCTGGCGCTGCTCCCCGCGTTCCTGACGCCGGTCGTGCGCGCGCTCCCGCTCACCTATCTGGCGGATGCCGTGCGGCAGGTGATGATCAACGGCACGCCCGCGTTCCCGCTGACGGTCGATCTCGCGGTACTCGCGGGCTGGGTAGTCGTCTGCACGCTGGTGGCCGCGCGCTTCTTCAAGTGGGAATAGCGGTTTCGCCGTGGCTCCCAGCCGCCTCGAACACCCGGCTTGCGGACGGCACGTAGCGTGTGGTACCGTGCGGCTACAGCAGAATAGGCTACGGCGCGGACCGAGAACAGTAAGCCGCGCTCCAGGCACAGAGAGCCAGCGGTTGGTGTAAGCTGGCGCTGGGGCGGGCCGAAGCTCTCTCGCAAGCCGTCGCGGTGAACGGTCGACAACGGCTCAGTAGGCGCGGCCGGGCACTCCCGTTACAGAGCCGGGGTGTGTTGGCACCCGCAGAGACCGCGACCGCGAGGCCGCGGCAAAGCAAGGTGGTACCGCGAAGATCGCGCGTGCGCGCTTTTCGCCCTTGTCGGGGCGGAAGGCGCTTTTGTTTTGCCTTCCGCCGGGACTGTCGTACAGGTAAGCGCAGGCAGGAGGTACAGCATGGCAGAGCAGCATGCGCCATCTCCGCAAGCCCGGCAACGGCAGCGCCAGACCGGGCAGATGGCGAGGCACGGACGACGGCCAGAGACGCGTCCGATCTACGATTTTGGCGCAATCGAGACGCGCTGGCACGCGGAGTGGGAGCGCAGCGGCATCTATCGTCCGGATCTGCGGGACGCCAGGCGGCCATTCTACAACCTGATGATGTTTCCATATCCCTCGGCTGAGGGGCTGCACGTCGGCAATATGTACGCATACATCGGATCCGACGTGCAGGGACGCTGGCGCGCGATGCAGGGCTACGACGTTTTCGAGCCCATCGGCTTCGACGCCTTCGGCATCCACAGCGAGAACTTCGCCATCAGGCAGGGCGACCATCCCCAGCCAATGACGGCGCGCAACATCGCCCGCTTTCGCGAGCAGTTGCAACGAATCGGCAATCGTTTTGACTGGTCGCATGAGGTCCAGACGACCGACCCAGGCTACTACCGCTGGACACAGTGGATCTTCGTGCAGCTTTTCAAGGCGGGACTGGCCGAACGACGGATGGGCTCCGTCAACTGGTGCCCCAAGGATAAGACGGTCCTGGCCGACGAGCAGGTCATCGCAGGGCGTTGCGAGCGCTGCGGCACCCTGGTGGAACGGCGCGAGTTGGAGCAATGGTTTCTGAAGATCACGCGCTACGCCGACCAGCTGCTGGAGCACCTTGACCGGCTGGACTGGTCGCAACGGGTGATCGCCGCGCAGCGCCACTGGATTGGCCGCTCGGAGGGACTGGAGTTCGACTTCTCGGTCGCGGGTCACGCGGACTCCCGTATCACCGTCTATACCACGCGGCCTGACACCATCTACGGAGCGACGTTCGTCGTGCTGGCGCCTGACCATCCATTGGCCGATACGCTGATCGCAGCCGAGCAGCGCGCCGCGGTCGAGGCGTATCGCGATGAGACGGCACGAGCGCGCGTCACGGAAGACATAATCGCCGAGCGGCCAATCACCGGCATCTTCACCGGCGCGCACGCGATCCATCCGCTGACCGGGGAACACATTCCCGTGTGGATCGCGGACTACGTGCTGAGCGAATACGGCACAGGAGCGATCATGGGAGTACCGGCCCACGATACGCGCGACCACGCGTTCGCGGTGGCGATGGGCCTGCCCGTTCGTCCGGTCGTGGCGGCCGCGCCGGGTGGGTCGCCCGCGAACCTGCCATCGACAGCGCCGGGGGTGCTGGTCGAGTCCGCGGAATACAGCGGGCTGACCTCAGCAGAGGCGGCGTCACGCATCATTGCGGATTTCGAGGCGCGGGGAACGGGACGGCGCGCGGTGAAGTATCATCTGCGCGACTGGCTCATCAGCCGCCAGCGGTACTGGGGACCACCCATCCCGATCATCTATTGTCCGACGCACGGCGCGGTGCCCGTTCCCGAGGAGCAGTTGCCGGTGCTGCTGCCGCCGCTGCAAGATTTCGCCCCAACCGGCACCGGCTCGACGCCGCTCGCGAGGGTTGCCGAGTTCGTCAACACGACGTGCCCGATCTGCGGGCAGCCCGGCCGCCGGGAAACCGACGTGAGCGACAACTTTCTGGACTCTGCCTGGTATTTTCTGCGCTATCCTTCAAGCAGCGACGAGCGCGAGCCGTGGGACCCGGTGCTGACACGGAAATGGCTGCCCGTCAGCATGTACATCGGCGGGGCCGAGCACAGCGTACTTCACCTGCTGTATACCCGCTTCATCACCATGGCGATGCACGACCTCGGCCATCTGGAGTTCGACGAACCATTCCTGCGCTTCCGCGCCAACGGTCGCATTACGTATGCGGGCGGCAAGATGAGTAAGTCCAGAGGCAACATCGTGTCGCCGGATGCATATATCGAACGGTATGGGGCGGATGCGTTCCGCACCTACATGCTGTTCATGGGCCCATATGAGATGGGTGGCGAATTCAGCGATCGTGGTCTGGGCGGCGTCGTGCGTTTCCTGAATCGTGTCTGGCAATTGGTCGCCGGGCGCGACGGTTCGGCCTGGGCGACGACCATGAAAGCGGGAGCCGAACGCGTGATGCACACGACGATTCGGCGCGTAACAGACGACATTAAGGCGCTAAAATACAACACGGCTATCGCCTCGCTCATGAAGTATCTGAACACTCTGGAAGCGCAGCCGACGGTGACACGCGCGGAAATCAAAACGCTGCTGCTGTTGCTGGCTCCGTTCGCGCCTTTCATCTGTGATGAATTGTGGCAGCGCATAGATGGCAGCGGGTCCATCCATACGCAGCGCTGGCCAGAGACGGACGCGTCCGAAGCGCGCGCCTGGCCCGTGGAGGTGGTCGTGCAGGTGAACGGGCGCATGCGGGACCGCATCATCGTCGCTGCCGGCACAGGTGAGGAAGACGTCAGACGCCGGGCGCTTGAATCGCCCAACGCGCAGCGCTTTGTCGCCAGCCACAAGGTCACGCGGATTGTCTATGTGCCCGGTCGGCTGATCAATATCGTCACGGAGGAGTAGGCGCGGGCAGAGCGGGGTGGCCGCGGGAAATTTCCTGTCGGTCACCGTGCTCCAGCGAGGAGTAGCCGAAAGAGGTGGTAAGGGCCGTGTGGTTGACACTCCCCACGGCTAAAGCCGGGGGATTCTCGGTTCGTCGCCGCAGCCTACGCCACGACTCCTCGAAGGGCCTGCCCGGCCCATTGCATGTTGCGCGGCTGCATTGACCCCGTCAGGCTGCCGCGCCGTACCACGCCCGTCCCCCAAGCCGGATCGTCCCACTCCCGCCTATTGCGCGGACCCAGCTGGCGCGGCTGGCGCGCTCTCCACGGTATCCGCTACGGCCTGTTGCGCCCGTGCGCCGCGCGGGAGATGTGGCAGGGCAACGACGAGCGCGACAAGCGAGAGCAAACCGCCAGCCACAAACGGAGCCGCCGGACCCGGCCACGTGAAGAGCGCGCCCGCGGCAATCGGGCCGAGCACGCGGCCCAGCCCTCCAGCGCCCTGGGCCACTCCCAACGTCTCGCCCTGCGCATCAGCTGGCGCAGCGAACGAGATCAGCGCGGAGCTGGTCGGCGTGACCGCGCCATCCCCGACGCTCAGGATGCCCGTGGCAATCAGCAGCACGCCCAGCGTGGTCCCAAATGGCATCAACAAGAGACCTGCCGCCAGCGCGACCAGTCCGAACCGCAAGAGCGCCTGCTCGCCATACCGCTTCACCAGGCGACCTACGAGCCCGCCCTGCATGATGACGATAATCACCCCGACGTACGTGAAGATGTACCCGTTCTGCACTTCCTTCCAGCCGAAATTGTGCTCGGTGAAAAGCGGGAAGACGGCTTCCATCGCGGTGAACGCCAGCGTGAAAAGCAGATTGATCGCGACCAGGCGCGCCACCGCGGGGGAGCGCACCGCGCGGTTCCAGCCGGTCAGGATGGATGCGCCGCCCGTGCGCGCGGGAGCGGATGTTGCGCGCCGAGTGTGCGTCTCCGGCAGGAAGCGGAACACCAGCGCGGCATTGATGAGCGCGACGGCAGCCGCGACCCAGAAGGGCACGGTCGAACCGGCAACCGCCAGGACGCCCCCAATCGCCGGACCGATCACGAAACCCAGCCCGATGGACGCGCCGATCAGGCCCATGCCCCGCGCGCGCCCTTCAGGAGGCGTGGTATCCGCGACAACAGCCTGCGCCGAGCCGATATTGGAAGCGCCAACGCCACCGATGAAACGCGCCAGCAGCAGGATGGGCAGCGTCCACGCGATGGCGGAAAACGCCAGCGAAAGCGCCTCGATCACCAGCGACGCGATAATCACCGGGCGGCGCCCAAATCGGTCCGAGAGCGAGCCAAGCACCGGCGTGAAGATGAATTGCGCCAGCGCGTAACTCGTCAGAATCATGCCGACGCCGAACGGATTGGCACCCAGATGCAGCGCCCAGAAAGGCAGGAGAGGCAATACGAGTCCAAAACCGGTAATGTCAATGAACACCGTCAACGCCATCAGCATTAGCGGCGAGCGAAACGTGCGACCCATCCGAGCAAACTTCCCTTCAACGCTTCCTTTCGCGTGCGTGTTGCGCCCTGGCATATGATCCATGCGAAACTACGTCAGAGTGTACTCCTCCTTGCGGAATATAGTCAAGTATGATTATATGATAGCTGACTATTCTAGCTGGGGGGATGCCGCATGGACGAGCGCGCGTTGCTTCTGCTTGGTATTCTGCGTGTGCAGAGCCAGCACGGGTACCAGATCAACGAGTTCATCGAGCGCAACCTGTCGCGCGTCACCGATATGAAGAAACCCACCGCATACGCCATCCTTGAGCGGCTCTGCGCGGGCGGCTACGTCGCGGCGCACACCGAGCAGGACGGGAACCGTCCTCCGCGCAAAGTCTATTCGATCACGCCCGCCGGCGAAGCGCTCTTCTTTCAGCTCCTGCGCACAAATCTGGCCAGCCTCGATCCCCTGAGCGCGCCGGGGGATATCGGGCTGATGTTTATCGACGAGCTGCCCGAAACGGAGGTCGCCGTCCTCCTGCGCGAGCGGCTGGCGCGTCTCGATGAGCAGATCGCCATCCACGAGCAGGCGCCGGCTCACGAGCATGGCACCGGAGTGGATCTGGCGCTCGCCCGCCACCTGACGCTGCTGCGCGCAGACCGCGACTGGCTGGCCGGCATTCTGGCGCATGGAATGTCGACGCGCGCTTAGCGCTCTGCTAGCCCCCGACACCCAGCAGGCCATCTATCAGCGCGACATCCACGTCGGCCAGCGAGGTCGCCAGGTAGTCGGCGCGCTCCAGTCCGGGCGCGTCCTCCTGCCCCGCCCTGCGCACCGCGAGGCAGCGCATCCCGCCAGCATGGGCCGCGGCCACGCCGGCAGGCGCATCCTCGATGACGAGGCAGCGCGCGGGTGCGATTCCCAGACGCTCGGCGGCCGTCACAAAGATATCGGGCGCGGGCTTGCCGCGGGGGACGTTCTCCCCCGAAACGATTGCCTCCAGATACGGCGCGATGCCCAGCAGCGAGACGATGGTCTCGATATTGGCTGAGGGCGCGGATGAACCAAGCGCCTGCCGGTAGCCAGCCTCGTGAAGCGCGGCCAGCAGCTCACGCGCGCCAGGCAGGGCGGTCGCCTCGCGGCGCAAGCGCTCACGATACAGCTCTTCCTTGCGGCTGGCCAGTTCGGCGATCCGCCGCTCCGGCCCCGAGATGCCGAACATGCGCGGCATGATGTCGGCGTTGCGCATCCCAAACGTTTCCCAGAACAAGGCATCGTCGAAGGGAAAGCCGTTCTCCGCCGCCATCGCGCGCCAGGCTTCGAGATGTTGCGCCGCGCTATCAATTATCACGCCATCGACATCCCAGATGACACCGTAACCCGCCCGTAGGCTCATGCTCTGCCTCGCTATCCTGTTCGTGAGCGTGCGAATGGTCCCGTTGTGCAACTTTACCTCTGCGCTGCTCGCTCTCGCATGCAAGCGAGTGCGCCTGGTTCACCTTCTGGATGATGCTCATGTGGACAATCAATGTGCAGACCAGACCGGAAGGTTCTACGAACGAGATTAACTCATCCGTGAACCAGTCAGCGCTCACACGGGTGGCGCATCATTGACGGTGAACACCGCGATGTGCATATCCGGTAAAAACCTGATGCAATCTATAATCAACCAGAGGCGGGATAGCCAAATAGTACTACCCAGTCCTGGGTCGTCGAGCATTCGTGCAGAACCGGCGGCTATAGTTTGCACGGGTGACAACATCCGCACATATGTTCTAACAGTTGAGCTTTGCGCGGAAGCGGCCACCGCGGACGACGGGATACGAAACGATGAGGTGCGCGTCACGCACAAGTCGCGACGCGACAGTCCTGGAGGATGCGCCGGAAGCCGGCTGGCAGGTCTCCGGGCGGGCTACGTGTGGATGAAGGGTTCGTATCCCGTCCAGTGGAGGATGGGAAGTTGCATATCACACAGGTGCGATGGAAGTCCGGCGGGCGCATCTTGTCGCTCGCCCTGCTCAGCGGCATGACGCTCGCTCCAACCGGAGGGCATGCGCAGTCGGTTGCTACGGTGCAGACGCCAGTCTCCCGATCCTGGCTATCGCTTGATTCTCTGGGGCTGTGTCGCCACTGGGTGACGTTTACGCCTTCCGGTACCTCAGTAGCTGCGCCTTCCGACAGCATGACAGCCGCTCTCATGAGAGAGCAGACATCCGTCTCAACCAACCAGATCTCTGGCGTGACGATGAGCCAGACGACGCACTGCACGACGAAATGGCACGTCGATCAATCCGGCAGGCTGATCTCGGATGCACCAGAGTGGGTTTCTGATCCCACCGGCGCATGGCCCACCACATCCACCGCGGATGGCCCGCGCCGCCTCAAGTATTCGACGACCATCACGCGCACGCTCAGCGCGAAGATCGTCGTCAAAGTTCAGCCCGTCTACAAGCCGAAGCCCGCGATCACGACATCGCGCGTAACCTACGCGGCTCCGAGCGCGCCAGCTAGCGGATCGACCGGGCAGAGTGCCTACGCGATGAGCGACTTCGCTGGCGACCCGTACTCGCAGTATTTTGGCGTGTGCACGTGGTACGCGTGGTATCGCCATCAAAATGAGCCGCTGATGCGCCTCGGCAACGCGCTGAGCTGGTCCGCGAACGCGCCCGCCTTCGGGCTGCGCACCGGAACGATTCCGGCGGTTGGCGCGACGGCGGTCTTCCAGCCGGGCGTTGAGGGCGCCGGCAGTGGCGGGCACGTCGCGCACGTCGAGGCCATTCTCAGCAACGGGCAGTTCCTCGTTTCCGAGATGAACTTCTACGACAACGGTGGCGGCTGGGGGCGCGTCGACTGGCGTGTCGTGACGATGGAGCCAGGGATCACCTTCGTCTACTGATCGCGGAGCGATTGCGCCAGAATACGAAATCCCGCCCAACCCAGGGAGCCTGGGCTGCCTGGGCATGCATAGGTATGCTATCCTCAGTGGTGCGGTTCCGGATGATGCTGGAACTGCACCATTCCCTACGTGCGAGGCCGTAGCGAGGAGGCGAAATATGGCGGGCGAGGATGTCCTGGCGAAGGTAGCCGAAGAAGTGCGCGTCTGCACGAAATGCGCGCTCCATCTCAATACAAAGAATGGAGTGCCGGGAGAGGGCAATCCTCATGCCGAGGTCATGTTCATTGGCGAGGGTCCCGGCTACCACGAAGACCGTCAGGGGCGCCCGTTCGTCGGGCCTGCCGGTGCCTTTCTCAATGAACTGCTGGCAAGCGTCGGACTCGACCGCTCGACCGTCTTCATTACGAATGTCGTCAAGCACCGACCTCCGGAGAATCGCGATCCATTGCCGGAGGAGATCGCGGCTTGCGCTGACTACCTGGACCGGCAAATCGCCGCCATTGATCCAAAGGTGATCGTCACGCTTGGTCGCTACTCGATGGCCAGGTTCTTCCCCGGCGCGCGGATCAGTCAGATTCACGGGCAAGCCAAAGTGCTCGACGGGCGGCTCGTCGTCGCCATGTATCATCCCGCCGCCGCGCTGCATCAGGCCGCGCTCCGACAGACCGTCGTGGAGGATTTCAAGCGCGCGATTCCGGCGGCGCTGGCTGAGCAGAAACGACTTGCCGCGGAAGGCAAGCTTGGCCACAAAAAGGACGAAGAGAACAAACCGCCCGAACAGCTATCGCTCTTCTAGCCGTCCCCCTGTTAGCCGGTTTCCTGTCGTCCTGGCACGCCGCGCAGTATAGTGAACGGTACGGCGCGTCAAGACGGGAGCAGGTAAGTGGACGGTATTTTCAGCATCAACAAGCAGCCCGGCATGACCTCGCACGATGTGGTTGCGCGGGTGCGGCGGCTGGTCCACCAGAAGCGGGTAGGCCACTCAGGCACTCTTGATCCCAGCGCATCCGGCGTGCTGCCGGTCTGCCTTGGCCAGGCGACGCGCGTCGCGGAATATCTCAGCGAGAGCGGCAAGGAGTATCGCGCGACCATCCACTTCGGCACGGTGACGACCACCTACGATGCTGATGGAGCGGTCGTGCGCGAATCGCCGGTTGATCTCTCGCGTGAGCGGATCGCCGCCGTCCTCCCGGACTTTACCGGAGATCTGATGCAGGTGCCTCCGGTCTATTCCGCCATCAAGCGCGCGGGGCAACGCGCGTACGAGCTGGCGCGGGCTGGCGAGACGGTCATCATGGAGCCGCGCAACGTCACGATCTACGATCTGCGCCTCGAATCATGGGAGCCGCCGGAGCTGGAACTGGACGTCTCCTGCAGTAAGGGAACATACATCCGCTCACTCGCGTATGATCTGGGCGAGCGGCTCGGGCCTGGCGCCTACCTTTCCCGGCTGGTCCGGACGCGAAGCGGGCCGTTTACGCTCAAAGACAGCCTCACGCTGGAAGAGCTCGAGGCGGCTCTCGCGGACGGCACCTGGAAGGATCACCTGTTCGCTCCGGATACAGCGCTGCTGGATCGGCGGGCGGTCATTCTGGCGCAGGAAAACGAGAAGCGCGTGCGCAACGGCCAGATGATGCGCTTCCTGCCGCTGGCACGCCCGCTCGACGCGCCGCCAGCCTTCGATGGAGAGCTATTGCGCGCCTACACCGTCGATGGCAGGTTCGTCGGCATTCTGCGGTGGAGCGCGGAACATACCGCCTGGCGGCCAGAAAAAGTGCTCGACTGCGCGCCAGTCGAAGAGTGAGATCGCCCGCGGGACTGTCGCTCAGGCCGGGAAGCGCGCGCCTGCCAGCCATGCCGCGCCGACGATGCCCGCGTTATCCCCCAGCTCGGTATGCACAACGCGCATACCGCGACCCGCGATGGGCAGCGCGACTTCCTGCGCGCGCACGGTGACGTGATGGACGAAATGCGGCACAGCCTCGATCAACCCGCCGCCGACGATCACCAGCGAGGGGTTATAGAGCGCGGCCAGCGATCCCAGGCCGACGCCAAGGTAATCAGCCGCTTCATCCAGCGCTTCGAGCACCAGTTCATCGCCCCGCTCCACGCAGGCGGCGATCATCTTGGAGCGAATGGCGAGATCACCCGGCTTCATTACCTCGGAGAGATAGGAGTTGCGGCCACGCGCCATCTCATTCAGCAGCACCTTGGTGATGGCGGTCCGTGACGCGTACGCCTCCAGATGCCCACGGCCACCGCAGCCGCAGAAACGGCCGTTGTACTGCACGACGGTATGGCCAATCTCACCTGCCGTGCCCGTCGCGCCACGATAAATCACGCCGTCGCGCACAATCGCGCCGCCAATGCCCGTCCCGACGCTGACATAAACGAAGTCGTCATGCCCGCGACCGGCGCCAAAATGCTGTTCACCGAGCGCCGCCACTTCCACGTCATTGCCCAGCGCGACGCTCAGGCTGAACCGGTCGGAAAGCAGCTTGCCGATCTCCAGATTGGCGAGACCGGTAGCGAGATTCGGCGCGCCAAGAATCACCCCGCGCTCGCGATCCACCTGGCCCGCCACGCCTACACCCGTTCCCACCAGTTTCGCGTTGCTAGGGAGCCTGGCGGCATCGAGTGCGCCCGCCAGCACATCCTGCAGCCGCTGCGTGAAGAAGCCAACGCCACGGTCAGGATGGGTACGTTTGCGCGCGGTTGCGATGACCTCGCCGGTTTCCAGGTTCACGACACCCGCGTATATCTTTGTGCCGCCGATATCGACACCGGCAGCGAAGCGCGTCGCCATGTAGTTTTCTCCTCACGCGGCGGGCTAAAGGTGGCAATGGCAGTCAAGTGGACTGACGCTGCGGCGATGCATTTCAACTCACCGTGGTCACAGGATACCCCGGCGCGGCATATGCCTGCCGGGCATGAATGAGATGGCCAAGAATCATAGTAGCGGTCCGCTCAAACCGGTTGACGTCGCCGCTGCACCAGAATTCATCGTCCGGGCGTGGCGCGCGAGGCTCCGCCCGTGGCGTGCCCGTGAGGCTGGCAAGCTGCCCGGCGCGCTCCAGCACGCGTCTGGTCTGCCGCGCGACAGGCGCGCCCGAATCAATCAAAGCGACCGTCGGACCAGCCACCCGCTCGAATACTGAGCGCATCGCGGGGAAATGCGTGCAGCCGAGAACAAGCTGATCGATGCCTTCATTCAGCAGCGGCGTGACGCACGCCCGCACGGCCTCCTCTGCCTCCGGGCCGTCGAGCTTGCCCTCTTCCGCCAGCGTCACAAGCTGCGGACAGCCGCGGGCAAACACCTGCGCGCCGCCCGCGAATTGCCGGATCAGCCGGCGCAGGTAGTCGCCGCGCGCGGAAGCCTCGGTGGCGACCACGCCAATCCTGCCCGCGCGCGTGCGCTCGGCGGCGGGTTTCACCGCTGGCACGACGCCCACGAAGGGTATCTCAAACGTGTCGCGCAGCGTTTGCAGCGCGGTCACGGACGCGGTATTGCAGGCTACAACGATGAGCTTGGCTCCCCGGTCGATCAGAAAGCGCGTGGCGTTGACAGCGAGACGCTGGATGTCTTCCACGGAACGGACGCCATAGGGGCAATTTCCGGTATCGCCAAAATACAGGAAGCGCTCGTCTGGCAGTTCGCGCAGCAGCTCGTGGAGGATGGTCAGCCCGCCAACGCCGGAATCGAACACGCCAACGGGAGCGGTGCTCGTGCGAGACATCCCCGCGACTTCATCATTCGACGCACCATATCTCGCCTGTCGCGTCATGCACACCTCCGCTGGCTGCCAACCGCAACGCTCCGCATCGGTTTCATTGTAGCATGCGCCACGCCAGAGTTCGCCGCCAGGCAGGCGGTAAGGCGGCGCGTTGCGTGCGGATAGCGCGGCTGGCTATCATCCGAGAGAGGAGCGCGTTTCACGGCTCAGAGATTGCGAGTTCTACAGTGAAGGTTTTGAGCGCATGCGAGTAGCAGCCGTCATCGCGGCGACAGGAGATGAAGTCGCGCAAATCGCGAATGGGCCATTCATTCGCATTCTGGATACGGAAACAGGGGAGACGCGCGAAGTCGTCAATCCCGCGTGGGGCCTGGAGCGCGATCGCCGCCCGACTGCGGCGCGGGCGCTGGCGGAGCAACGTGTCGATGTGATCGTGACGCCACCCGGCTCATTCTGCACCCCGTCACATGCCATCGCCCGCCACGCGGGTATGCGCTTCTGGCCTGTGCCTGGCCGCGCCCGCTGGAGCGACATCTGGCAGGCGCACAGGTACCCACCGGCCTATGAAGTCATCGAGCGACTCCCACGCCATCAGCTCGTTCGGCAGGATGTGGCGTCGATGGCACATTACGCCCGCCTCTACCTGCGCGACTTCCAGGCACGCCGCGCCGCCAGCGCGCGGAACGACACATCAACACAGGATCGGCCACAGGTTGAGCCGAGCCAGCCGCCGGTAGGCGTCTAGTCACGCAATTTGACGGGCGAAAACCCACGTGCTACCATCGCCAGGATGTGGGCATGCGAAGCGCGCGATGGGTGGCGCGGCAGAACGATGCCCACCAGAACAGGTCACGCATGCATCGGCTCCAGATACGTTTCCTCCCTATCCTGATCACGGGCGTGCTGCTTGTGGTGGGTCTCGCCGGTTGTGGGGCATCAGGCAGTGGCGGCCCGGCGCTCGCCGCGAGCGTCAACGGGCACGGCATCACGCTTGGCGATTACCAGGGCATGCTCGGCTTCTATAAAGCCAGCGCGGCGCAACAATCGAATGTGGACTGGCGAACCGCGGCGGGCCGCACCCAGCTCGCGAACGCGCGGACCAGCACTTTCGATTTTCTCATCAATCTGGAGCTGATGCGCGAACAATTGAGTCAGCGTCATCTCAGCGTGGCGCAAAAAGACATTGCCTCGGCCCGCAAGCAACTGGATAGCCAGATCACGGCTGCGCAATCACAGAACTCGGCCTCGCTGAAGGCGGTGATCGCGTCGCTCACCCCGCGCGTGCGCGATCTCTTTGTGGAGCAGCAAGTGGATAGCCTGACGCTCGCGGCGCATATCTCCGTTCCCACTGTACACGCGCGCGGCATTCTGGTGCAGTCCCAGGCAGATGCGCAGAAGTTGCTGGCGCAGGCACAGGCCGGCGCCGATTTCGGCAAGCTCGCTCAGCAGAACTCCAAGGACACCACCACTGCCTCCACGGGCGGAGAGCTGGGAACCGTCTATCTCGGCCAGTTTGGCTCCGAGTTCGACAGCAAAGTGTTTGGGGTCAACAAGCCACCCAAATACGTCATCACCCAGGCCGGGACGGGCTACGCGCTCTTCGAGATCACGCAGCCCGCCGAGAAGCCTCTGAGCAGCGTGACCGACGCGACCACGCAACAATCCATTCTGGATGAGTGGCTGCGCATGGATGTGCGCGGGCACGCCAACGTCCAGCGCTACGTCGCGACGGGCTAGCAATCACCCAATGGCACTGCGCACATGCGCCACCGCTGCCCATCACGCTACCCGCGAGCGCCCCGCCTCAAAGCTGGAATGTGATGTGCGCCACGCGTGCAGCGGACCGCTCTATGACCCGGCACGCGTGAGCCTGGTATCGTGCCAGTTGACCTAGCCGCGCGAGCATGGTGCCTGGCATTTCTGGCAAGCCGGCGAAACCGGCACTCGATAGGACATCACCATACAGAGGCAGGGACCAGGTCGCATGGTCATACCGAAATAGATGCACGCGGCGGTGATTTGGTTTACGCTGCCGCTCCATACGCCAGAATGCGCCTTACTATGCCGTAGCCAGGGATGCCAAGGATGCCAGGCGCTGTTGCCGCTGGCGCTCTCGGCTTCACGCGGGCAGCTTTCCGGTGCGCTACCCATTCCGCACGAGATCCTGATCTCTCGCGCCATCCTCCGCGATCACCGGCGCGATTTCCGCGAGCAGCGTAAGGAACGCGATCAGCGCACTCGTGCGGAAGCGTGTCGGTGGATTGATTACGAAACACTGGCGTGTGACGGGTAAGCTCTTCACGGGAAGCACGCGCAGTGAACGCAGCGCCAGCTCCTTGCGTATGGTCCACTGGGAGAGCAGAGCTACCCCCATGCCGGCTTCTACCGCTTCTTTCACCATCTGGGTGCTCCCAAATTCGAGGATCTTGCCGGGCGTAATGCGCGCGCTCGCGAGAAACTGATCGGTGATGGCACGCGTGCCCGAGCCGGATTCCCGCAGGATCCACGTCTGCCCGCTGAGCTGGCTCGCCTCCATTTCGTTCTCTTGCGCCAGGGGATGATCGATGCCCGCGATTGCAACCAGTTCATCGTGCAGCAGCGGCGCGATCTGAAGCTGGTGCGGCGGCACTTCACCTTCCACTAGGCCGACCTCGAGCTGATTCGCGGCGACCTGCTCGGCAATGGCGCGCGTGTTGGCAATCGTCACCGCGGGCGTGATCGCCGGATAGGCCCGCTGCAATCGTGCCAGTATGCGCGGCAGAACGTATTCGCCCAGCGTGTAGCTCGCGCCAACCAGCAGCGGGCCGCTCGCGACGTGCACGAGATCATCTACATAACGTTGCATCTGATCGTACAGTTCGTGAATGCGCTGCGCGTGAGCGAACACAATCTCCCCCGCCCTCGTCAGCCGGACGTATTTGTTCGTTCGTTCCAGCAACTGCGCGCCTACCTCGCGCTCCAGCGCCTGGATATGAAGCGTGACCGCTGGCTGCGTCAGGTGCAATTCCTCAGCGGCGCGCGAAAAGCTCTGCTTCTCCGCCACCGTGATGAAAGCACGCAGGTGCTGTTCCATATGCCGCCTGGTCCTTTCCGCTGCGCGCGCCGCGAATCGCGTTCGTCTGCCGCGCACCACGCTATATTGATCCACTTATCGCGATTATGTGAAAGCTTCATTGTACTTATCATAGCGCGTTGGATACCCTGTGCGCATGCCTGTTATCGTTCGTGCGCCATGAGGGAGGGTAGCTCGTGTGCGTGGTGAGTACATCGAGGATGATATCGCTGTCGAGGAGATCACCGAGGGGGATGCGACCGTTACGGTACGCGGGTACGCCCAGACGTCCCCCCGGAGATCACTCTACTGGCTGGCCGGCATCGGACTGACGTTCGTCGTCGCCGCTCTCGGATTCGGCCTCTCGCAATTTCCCGGTTTCAGTCTGGTGGGTCCGCTGGCCTGCTCGATACTGATCGCTGTCGCCTACCGGCAGGTGGCGGGCTATCCCGAGCGGCTGCGCGCTGGCATTCATTTCTCCGCGAAGCGCCTGCTGCGGTTCGCAATCGTTCTGTTCGGTCTCAAACTGAATATCGATGTGATTATCCATCAGGGATTGAGCCTTCTGCTGCGCGACGTTTTGACCATTACGCTGGCTATCACGCTGACGGTGCTCATCGCCCGCTGGCTGAAGGCGGAGCGCATGCTCTCGCTCCTGCTGGGCATCGGCACGGGCGTCTGCGGCGCGGCTGCCATCGCCGCCGTCTCGCCGATCCTGCAAGCGGATGAAGAAGACACCGCGATTGGCGCGGGGATCATCGCATTGCTGGGGACTGTCTTTGCCATTGGCTATACGCTGCTGCGCAAGCTCCTGCCGCTGACCTCCATACAATATGGCATCTGGTCGGGCGTCAGCCTGCACGAGATCGCGCATGTCGCGCTGGCAGCCGCGCCTGCCGGTCCAAACGCGCTGGCCATCGCGCTGCTGGCCAAGCTGGGGCGCGTCTTTTTGCTGGTGCCACTGAGCTTCCTCCTGATCGCGTGGATGAAGCGGCGTGGCGCCAAGAATACGCAGGCGAAGGTGGAGTTTCCCTGGTTCCTGCTTGGCTTCATCGCGATGAGCGTCTTTGGCAGCTACGTTCTTGGCAAGTCGCTCGTCATTCCCGCGCCAGTGATGAACGACGTCTCGAACTTCACGACGTTCGTGCTCACGATGGCAATGGTCGGGCTGGGCCTGAACGTCAGCCTGCGCGACCTCCGCTCTCGCGCTATCCGTCCGCTGATGGCCGTTGTGCTCGCCTCGCTCGTGCTCTCGCTGGTGACGTTCCTCACCATCGTCTAGCCGCATATTGCCCAGTGAGGCCGGGTGGAAGACTTCCTTCGCGGCGCCAGTGGGAGGCCGCGGGGAGGTACTTCCGGCCGGCCGTGGTACTGAAGTTGCGTCCACGCCTGGCGGCATGCATGCCATGCCTACGCTGTGACGCGTGCAGACACGCCGCCAGGATATACGGGATTTCTCCAGGTCGCTGGCGGCAAGACGCGCAATTCCATTGATACATCATTAAGAAATTCCAATGTGCTGTTCACCGATTTCTTAGACTTCAGCCCTAGAATATCGTCGTGTGGGACTCTCAGAAGCGATTCGCGTGGGAGATAGACGATGGGCGATACGACAGAGCCGATCATGCCTGGCTCGCCAGGTGGGAATAGCGACAATACACCACAACAACCGGCAGGATATCCGGGCGCGACGCAACCCTATCTGCCCTATCCCCCTGTGCCGCAGCAGGGCGCGCACCCGGCCTATCCAGCGTATCCGCCAGTAGCGCGGGCGCAGGGCTATACCATGTACCCTCCCGTTCCGCAGCCGGGGGCACGTAGCGCGGGGGCGCGTCCGCAGGGCGCACAGCAGGCGCGCATGCCCAAAGATCAGGCAAACCAGGTGGTGCGAGCGCTGCGTGCATGGATCGCTGCCGGCTCGGTCATCGCGTTCGGCGCGCTGGCGGTTCTGGTCGCGTCCCACGTCACTGGCGTCACGGCGTCTGGTTCGTCGAATACGAATACGCCAGCGACAAGCCCATCGCAAAATACCATCCAGCCATCGGGAAATGAGGATGATGGCGGCGGCTTTTTCAGTCAGAATCAGGGGGGATTCGGCGTTGGATCGGGCAACTTCGGACAGGCGCCGGTCACATCCAGCAGCTCTTCCTGAACATGGCGTACCGCGTGGCATGCGCGCGACGGCATTTCGCGCGATGGGTACGGACATCACGGTGATTCTTCCTGAGCAGGCATCGCCACGCGGAACGCAGCTCGTGCGCGAGCTTTTCGCCACCTGGGAACGCCACCTGAGCCGTTTCCAGCCGGAGAGCGAGCTTTCTCGCCTGAATGCCAGTTCCGGCGCGGTGGTCCCCGCCAGCGCGCTGCTGCTGAAAGTGCTTGAAGCCGCGCTGGCGGCTGCCCGCGCGACAGACGGCCTCTATGACCCGACGCTTGAGCGGCAGATGATCTACATTGGCTATGACCGGACATTTGATGCGGTGCCAGCCGAGGTCCCTGTTGCTGTCGGATCACATGCGCGCAGCGGTGGCTGGCATGATATTCGGATTGACCGGCTACGGGGCACCGTTCGTCTTCCACCAGGCGTCGGGCTGGACTTTGGCGGCATCGCAAAAGGCATGGCCGTCGATGCGGCCATCGCGACGCTAGCCGAGCTTGGCGCGACACAGGCGCTGGTCAATGCCGGCGGTGATCTCGCGGTGCTGGGCGAACCGCCCGATGCCGATGCGTGGCAGATTCAGATCGATGGCAGGGTCGCGCCCCATCAGATCGCGTTGCGGGCGGGCGCGCTCGCCACATCAGGCAAGGCGAAGCGGCACTGGCAGCAAGGTAATCGCGAGCGGCATCACCTGCTCGATCCGCGAACGGGAGAATCCGCTCAGAGCGGCGTCTGGTCGGTGACGGCCGGCATGCCGCGTTGCCAGCAGGCGGAAGTCGCGGCCAAAGTCGCGTTCATCCTTGGTCCGGAGGATGGCGCGGCATTTCTGGAGCAGCGCAACATCACCGCCCTGATGCAGCTGGAACATGGCGGTGACATCCGCACCGGCGCGTGGCCGGTTGACGATACAGTGGAGGCAGGACGATGAGCGCGTGGGGAACCGTTACTTGGGATGTCGCCCGCGCAGGCGGATTCACGGCATATATTCTGGTGGCGCTATCCGTCGCGCTCGGCCTGGCGCTCACGCTGCGCTGGCAATCAGCACGCTGGCCGCGACTCATCAACTCCGAGATGCACAACTTCGTGACGTTGCTGAGCCTGGTCTTCACCGTTGTGCATATCGCCGCGGTCTGGATCGATCCATTTACCCGCTTCGGCTGGAAGGAAGTCTTCATTCCCTTCCTTAGCCATTACCGTCCACTCTGGATGTCGCTCGGCATCGTTGCCTTCTACCTCGGCCTGGCGATCGGTCTGAGCACATGGCTGCGGCCCAAGATCGGCTACGCCTGGTGGCGGCGGCTGCACGTGCTGACGATAGGCATTTTTGCGCTCGTCACGGTGCATGGCATCGCAACCGGCAGCGATACACGCACCGGCTGGGGCATGGCGATTTATGCCATCGCTGTGGCCATCGTGGCAGGCCAGCTCCTGCTGCGCTTCCTGACGCCAGCCGCGGCGCAGATGCGCGCGCACCCCGGTCTGGCGCTGGCGACGGTGGCGCTGGTGCTTGCCGGCACGGTATGGACGATGGTGGGTCCGCTGCAGCCCGGCTGGAACGCGCTAGCCAACAATGGGAACGGTTCCGGCGCGCGCGTAGCGCTTGCCGCCGCGCAGGGATCCTCCGGCGCATCGGGAGCGCAGGCGCCATCGACCTCCACAGCCAACGACCCTTTCGCCAAAGGATTTACGGCGAACATCACGGGAACGATGCGCCAGCGGGGCGATGATGGGCGCGTGATCATCATCATGGATGGTACGCTCAGCGGCGGCGCGCAAGGCTCACTTCAGGTGCAGATGCGCGGCTACGGTGGCGGCGACGATGAGGGCGGATCCAGCGGCAGCGTGACGATCACATCAACCAGCGTGGCACTGGCAAACAGCTCAAACATCCTGTATCGGGGTCAGCTCACCTCGCTGAATACCGGCAACTCGTGGCAGATGAACGCGGTGCTGAGCAGCACGCAAACGTCCGGGCAATCACTCAGCCTCGCGATGAACGTCACGATAGATAGCTCCGGCACGATGTCGGGCACGGTGCAGAGTCAGCCATCAAGTGGCAGCCCAGCCGGCGGAGCGGTGAGCGGCTCTTCGAGTAACTGACTCTGCCCGTTGATTTACCGTCCGGAGGGTTCCTGCTGTCCCTCATTTTGCGCAGGCAGGAACCGCTCCGGGTTCTGGTCGAACTGTCGCTTGCAGCCGGGCGCGCAGAAATAATACGTGACGCCCTTGTATTCGCTGGTCGCGGCGGCCTTCTGCGGATCAACGTCCATACCGCACACAGGATCTTTTGCCATCGTCAGCTCCTCCATTTGATGCGCGTCTTCACGTCGCATGTCAGATTATAGGATAAGCCCGTGTGCCTGTTGCATCGAGCTGCGCATGGATGCCCTCCTAACAACTGGATCACAATCTCATGCATGCGCGACAGGAATCCGCGAGAGGCTTATAGTGAGAGGGCAGCCAGAGCCCACCACCGGAAGCTCCGGCATTGACGTACGCTTTCATACAAGAGAGAACAACCATGTCATCTGATTCCGCGCCCGTCGGCGTGTTGCTCATGGCATATGGCTCACCTGACACGCTGGCCGAGGTTGAGCCGTATTACACGGATGTGCGCGGCGGCCATCCGCCCACTCCCGCGCAACTTGAGGCAGTGCGCGAGCGCTATGAGCGTATCGGCGGAAGCACGCCCCTGCTCGCGATCTCACGCGCCCAAGCCGCCGGGGTTTCCGAATGGCTCGAAGTGGCGGCTCCTGGTCGCTATCGCGTCTATCTCGGCATGCGCCATTGGCATCCCTTCATCGCGGATACCGTGAAGCAGATGGCAGCGGACGGCATCACGCGCGCGGTCGCTATCGCACTGGCGCCGCACGATTCGCGCATCAGCATCGGCGGGTATATCGACGCGGTCGAGAAGGCGCTGCGCATGGTTGAGGGCGCGTCCGGAAGCGACCGGGTAATCGCGTTCGAGTATGTGCGCTCCTGGCATGATGAGCCGCACTATCTGGACGGCCTGGCGGCGCGCGTGCGCGAGGCGATAGAGCGTGAATATGCCCCGGCTGAGCGCGACGACGTGAAGGTGATCTTCTCCGCCCACAGCCTGCCGGAGCGCATACTTGAGTGGCAGGACCCCTACCCGGCACAACTGCAAGAGACAGCGGCAAGCGTGGCCGCGCGGCTCAATCTCCCCACCGACCGCTGGACTTTCGCTTTCCAGAGCGCCGGACGCACGCCCGAACCGTGGCTCGGTCCGGATATCCGGGAGGTCATCACGCGGCTCGCCAGCGAAGGCAACCGTCACATCTTGATCTGCCCGGTCGGATTCATCAGCGACAACCTCGAAATCCTGTATGACATCGACGTTGAGTGCCAGGATGTCGCCCGGCAACAGGGCGTTCACGTCGCGCGCATCGAGATGCTCAACGACAGCCCCGCGCTCATCGCCGCGCTCGCCACCGTGGCACTGGCCGCCACCCATGACGACGAGCATCCGGCAACTTGAGCGGCCAGCGCCTCGCCTCAGCCCTATGCGCCAGCATCTTTGCGCTCGCGCCACTATAATGAAGAGGGTACGAATGCAGGGCAGAAGGAGCATATGGCATGGCGGGTGAGCGCGTGGTTACGGTGGTGGGGCTGGGGCCGGGTCGGTGGGAAGACCTGACGCTGGAAGCGCACGACGCGCTGATGCGTGCCGAGCGCGTGATCGTGCGAACCACGCGCCATCCAACGGTGGATGCGCTGCGCGAGCGCCGCCCCGAACTGGAGATTGATGCGTTTGATGCGCTCTACGATGCGGCCCAGAGCTTTGCCGAGCTGTATCCGCGAATGGTGGAGCGGCTGCTCGATCTTGCCAGCGACACGCGCGGCGCGATCATCTACGCCGTGCCCGGCCACCCGCTCATCGCGGAAGAATCCGTACGGCTGCTGCGGCTGGAAGCGCCCGCGCGCGGCATCGAGGTGCGCATCGTCGGCGGCATGTCGTTCATCGAGCCGGTCTGCGCGGCGATTGGCGTTGATCCTCTTTCGGGCGATATGCAACTGCTTGATGCCACACTCCTCGCGGATATTCCCGCTAACGCCCTGATGGGTGTGATACTCCCGAACCGGCCCGCGCTGATCGCACAGGCGTACAACCGGCGCCTGGCGAGCGGCGTCAAGCTCGCGCTGAGCGAGATGTATCCCGAAGACTGGGAGGTGACGGTCGTGCGCTGGGCCGGTCTGCCAGGAACAGAGAGCGTCGACCATATACCCCTCTACGAGCTGGATCGCGCCGAGCGCGCCGACCACCTCACCACCATCTACGTCCCGCCGCTCGATCCGCTGATGTTGCTGCGCGTGCCGGAAGGGCTGCGGTACATTACCGCGCGGCTGCGCGCTCCGAATGGGTGCCCGTGGGATCGCGAGCAGACGCACCAGTCGCTGCGCAGGTACGTACTTGAAGAAGCCTATGAAGTGGCGGAAGTGCTGGACCAGTGGGATGGCAGCCGCGACGTCGCGGATAAGCTGGCCGAAGAGCTGGGTGATCTGCTGTTGCAGGTCTACCTGCAGGCGGAGATTGCGGACGAGGAAGATTTCTTTCATCTTGGCGACGTCTACCAGCAGATCAACGAGAAGCTGATCCGGCGCCATCCGCACGTCTTTGGCGACGTCGCCGTGCGCGATGCGGAGCACGTCGTGCGCAACTGGGAGGCGATCAAGCGCGAGGAGCGCGCCGCCAGCGGTGAGGACGTGCATGTCGAGAGCAGGTTGCGCGGCATCCCCCAGAGCGCGCCCGCGCTCTATCAGGCATATGAGCTTGGACGCAAGGCCGCGAAAGCCGGCTTTGACTGGCCAGAGACCGCGCCCGTGCTCGAAAAGCTGGTGGAGGAGGCGCACGAACTGGCCGCGGCCACCTCGCAGGACAACCCGCGCGAGCAGGAAGCCGAGCTGGGCGATCTGCTCTTCGTCCTCACGCGCCTGGCCGATAAGCTCGGCATCCAGCCGGAAGATGCCCTGCACCGCGCCAACATGCGCTTTCGCCGCCGCTTCGAGGCGATGGAAGCCGAGGCGCGTCAGCAAGGGCGCGCGCTGGAGTCGCTGAGCGGGGATGACTGGCTCGCGCTCTGGCAGCACGCCAAGACGACGACGGCACAATGAGCGTATCCGCGCGCATGGAGCGCGACCAACTGGTGAGTGAGGCAGGTCACGCCTTACCACCGAGACGAGAGAAGGAGCACACGGATGGCAGCCGGATCGAATGACGCCAGCGCCGCGTACGCGCGGGAACTTTCCGAATTCCGGGCGGAGAAAGACGCCTTTTTCCAGGCGTCGCCGCAATCACCGATCATGTCTGGCGAGCGGAAGCAGTTCGCGGGTCTGAACTATTTTCCTCCGGATCTGGCGTTCCGTGTGGCGGCGACGCTCGTGCGAACTGATTCCTACGAAACGGCGCAGATCGCGACATCCACCGGCGAGATGCGTGAGATGGCGCGATACGGCCAGCTCCACTTCCGCATCGGGGAGCGCGCACTCACGCTGAGCGCGTTCGTTGATGTGGAGGAGGATGAGCCGGAGGAGCTGTTCGTGCCATTCCGCGACGCCACTTCCGGCAGGGAAACCTATGGCGCGGGCCGCTATCTCGACCTGCCGTTTCACGCGCACGGCGACACGCCGCACACCATCGTGATCGACTTCAACCTCGCGTACAACCCGTACTGCGCGTATAGCGAAGCGTACAGCTGCCCGCTCCCGCCCGCCGAAAATACCCTGGCCATCGCGATCACCGCCGGGGAGAAGAACTACACCGGTCATTCGTGAGCGTGGATTCCGCCTGATATCACTCCAGTACAACTGGCGCGCCGCGCTAGCCTATCTGGCGTGCCGCTACCACAAAACTCGTACATCCGTCCTATTCAGTGGGAATTCACCAGTACCACGCGGTATGGTGCGGGTAATTCCAGAGCGCATGTGGCATGGGCTGAAAGCCGGGAGGCGAAAATGGCAACAGCGATTCGCGATGCCCAGTCGCCCGATGGCCCGGATATCTCCGCCTCACAGAGATCGGGCGCGCCGCCCGCCTATACCGTGCACCTGCCACAATTCGAGGGACCGCTCGATCTGCTGCTCCACCTCATCGAAAAGAACCAGCTCGAGATCACCACCATCTCGCTGGTGGCCGTCACCGATCAGTTCATCGCCTACGTGCGCGAGCGGAGCGAGCCGCCATTGCCCCGCATGGCGGAATTCGTCGCGATGGCCGCGCGGCTGCTGCTCATCAAATCGCGCAGTCTGCTGCCGCGGCAGGGCCGCAACGATGAGATCGCCGAGGAAAACGATCCGCTGGAAGATGCCGAGCAGCTTCGCCTGCACCTCATCGAATACAAGACCGCGCGCGAGATCGCCCGCACGCTGAAAGATCGTGAAGCCGCCGGACTACACACGTTCGCGCGCGTCGGACGGCTGGCTGATCCAGAGGCGATGGTGGCGTGGACGCCGCCGCAACTCGTCGGGCTGAACGTCTCAGCGCTGGCGGTCGTCTTCCGGCGCGTGCTCGCGCAGAAGCGATTGAGCGAGCCGGAGACCGTGCCGCTGCCGCTTGTCACGGTGGCGGAGAAGATCGCGGAAATCGAGGCGCTGCTGAACGAGCGCGACCGCACGTCGCTCGAAGAAGTTCTGATGACGGCAAACTCGCGCTTCGCGGTCGTGGTGACGTTTCTGGCCGTGCTGGAGCTCTGGCACCAGGGGCGCATCGTCGTCATGCAGGAGGAACTTTTCGGGCCGGTGCTGATCGAGCGCGGGCCACGTTTCGGCCATGGCGGCACGCTTTCCTCGTTCGACCCTGACGAGGTCGCGGCGATCCTCGCGCCCGAACCCGAGGATACGCCGGAAGAAGCCCCTCCGCGGATTGGCCCGCCTCGCAGGCGCAAAAAACGCGACCCGAGCGAATATCGCCAGGCCGCACTCGATATGGAAAAAGCGGAAAGCTAGCCGACGGGTTCGGCCTCTGGAGCCTCGGCCACCTGGCCGCGAGCCATGCGCGCAAGCTTGCGGGGCGGGTCGAGCACCATGCTCCAGAACGTCTGGCCAATATACGACGTAATCGGCAGGCGCTCCGGCGGCTGCTCCTGGCCACCATCGCGGGTCGTGCCCGCCAGAACCGCCCGGCGCAGATCCTCTGCGGTTTCGCCGGGGAAGAGCGTATACCCAGCGCCGATGTGCTGCCAGAAATGCGCGTCGCTGCTGCCGGTTCCGGCGAAGTTCCACTGCTGGTTGAGCTGGCGCACTTGCGCGCGCACGGACGCGTTGGCTGGTGAAGGATTGTAGAGCTCAATGCCGTCGAGTTGATACCCGCGCGTCAGCAACTCCTCGATCTTGCGACGGCTGAGGCTCGGCACGAGCCGCCCCATCGGATGCGGCACAATCGTGAGGCCGCCCTGCGCCTTGATCTCGTCGATGGCATCCTCCACGTGACAGAGGAACTTGACCGGGCGCTTCATGAACAGGCCGAGAAAATGCCCCTGCCGCGTGGTGACTTCACAACCCCAGATCATCTGGATATCGCTTCCCTCGCGGTCGATCAATTCCTGAACGCGCTTGGCGCCTTCCATGTGATCGTGGTCGGTAATGGCGATGACCTTGAGGCCACGGCGACGCGCTTCATCCAGCACACGCCGGGGACTGGCCGTGCCGTCACCGAGATTGGTATGCATGTGCAGGTCCGCTTTTGAGAGGCCAAGACCTTCGCGCGCGGGGATATCGCTTGACGTAGATTGCGGGTAGAGGGACATCTGGCTCATGCATAACCTTTCGCTTCTCCAGGACACAATCGCATTGTACTCCACCACGCGGACGGGGTCCACCACCTGCGCGCGAGCCGCCACTGCCAGCAAGCTACAGTCGGGCTTGTATATCCAGATTTCGCATGGTATACTCGCTCACGATGGTGTACAGGGGACTGTAGATTCGTGTGTACGGGGAACACGCGAGGACCATCAAACGCTCGCGGTGGCGCAAGGGTGTAAAGATCGGCCTCTTGATTCGGCACGATATCCTTCCGTTCTCCCCCACAGCGTACCTTCCCCAGCCGGTTGTGATGCCCAGACAACATTGTCACAGGGGCAATCATGGCAGTAGCCCGCGAGGGGGGCTCTGCCGGAAGAGAGGTTCTAGTTTGGCCACCGATCAGACACTCCAGTGTCGCGACTGCGGTCGTGAGTTTGTTTTCACGGCCGGCGAGCAGGAGTTCTACGCCAGTCGCGGGCTGATGCATGCGCCCGCGCGTTGTCCTGAGTGCCGTTCCGCGCGCAAGGCTTCAGCAGGCGGCGGCAGTTATGGTGGGGACCGCGGTGCCCGCCAGTATTACACTGCCACATGCTCATCGTGCGGAGGTGAGGCACGCGTGCCGTTCCAGCCGCGCGGCGACAAGCCCGTATATTGCAGCAACTGCTATCAGCAGATGGGCGGCGCGGGCAGCAGGAGCAGCCGCAGCAGCTACGGCTCTCGCTGGTAGGTATACTCCAGTCTTGACGCTGTGATGGGCCAGCAGGCGTATCGCGGCGTCACATCCACCTGGATGAAAGCGCCCGGCCAAGTGGCCTGGCGCTCTTTGTTTGTCCGCTCTCAGCGCTAGTTTCCATACAGGCAGGTCACGTGCAATACCGTCTGGTCGTTCTGGATGTCGATGGAACACTGCTGGATCCTTCCCACCAGCTGCGTCCCCGCGTTGCTAATGCCATCCAGCGGGCGCAGCGCGAAGGACTCCGCGTGACGCTCGCGACGGGCAAACTGCTTGGCTCAGTCATCCCGCATCTGCGCAGAATGGGCGTGCGCGGGCCGCAAATCGTGCTGAATGGCGCGGCAACCGTCGATAGCGAGACTGGCGTGCCGCTACGCTACGTGCCGCTCACTGACGCGGACCGCACAGCCGTTATCACCGCCGTGCGCAGGGTTGATCCCACTGTGCTTGTCTCGCACTTCACGCTCGATGGGATCCTGATGGATGAAGCGCATCCGCGCATGGACATTTTCGCGGAGTATGGCGAAGCGACGCCGCGCATCGTGCCTGACCTGCTCGCCGGTGACCTGCCATCCGCCGCAAAGATTCTGCTGACCGGCGATCCGGAACAGCTCGTGGCGATTCGCCTGGCCGTGACGCCTGAGCTGGGCGAGCGGGTCAGCATCACCACGACAACGCCCGATTTTCTCGAATTCTTCGATCCCGCGGCGAACAAGGGCCAGGCGCTCGCCACCCTGAGGGGGCAGCTTGGCCTGGCACGCGAGAACATCATCGCGATGGGTGACGGCGAAAACGATCTGCCGCTCTTGCGCGAAGCGGGGCTGGGCATCGCGATGGGCAACGCATCTCCGCTGGTGAAAGCAGCCGCGGACCGGCTCGCGCCGAGCAACGATGATGACGGCGTTGCGGTCGTGCTGGAGGAACTGCTCGGCGGGGTCTTCACGACAGAGGCGAGCTAGCCGCGATGCCCCCAGGTGGCCGCCACCAGCGCGACCAGCGCCAGCAGGACTGGTACGCCCATCCACCAGGTGAGCGGCGCGCGATCCCGGCCTTCGATGCGCGTTCCTGTGAAACCTTGCCACAAGCCAATACCTGCCGCCGTCGCCAGCAGGCAGAGGACCCAGAGCGCCGCCAGGCCGGCGCCCGATGGCACTCCCGCGGCGATTGGCACGATGAAGGCCGTCACGAAGAAGGCGCTCACAGCGGCGAGTTGGATGGCTTCCCCAATCCGCACGAGCACGAGATCATGCCCGCTGAGTTCCGCCAACTCATTGCCTGGCGTATCGAGCGGCGACTCCCCAAACACGAGCGATGTGCCGCGCGCGAGCACAGGCAGGGCGCAGGCGAATGCCAGCGCCGCCACCACGCGTCCGGCCAGGGCAAGCGTATTGCCGGCCGCCGGAGGCGCGCCGAAGAGCGCCGTATCGATCTGCATGCTGGTGACGGAGAGCGCGAGCGCCATAGGAATGACGGCTCCGGCGACGGCACGCGCTTCACGATCCGCGGCCAGCCTGGTCTGCGCGGATGGCGTGGCCCATCCGAGAAACAAACGAGCCAGGGGCATTCCCAGCAGCAGTGCGCCCTCCAGAATGATATCGCTGCTCTGGCCGATACTCGTGACCAGCGGATTGCCCGGGACGGGAAGAAAGACGAGCGCCAGCACCGGCACGAGCACAGCGGCATACGTGCCAAGGGTCAGCGCCAGCGGATGCGTATCCGGCTCAGTGCTATCCACGGTCAGCATGCTGCGCGCGTCCCGCACGAGGCGCAGTGGATGGCTGACGCCGGTACCCGCGACCGCGCCGCGCGTGGCGTCGCGTACCCAGCCGAGCACGACCGCCGCGATCAGCGCGACGACCAGCCCCGGATAGACGAGAACGGCCAGCACAAAACCGATCACACCACTCATTGCTCCGGCTCCTCCTCGTCATCGAAAGGCGCATCCTCTTCCGCAGCATCCTCCGCTTCGGGTTCGATGAGCAGGCGCGCAGCCTCACCGATGGCAGCGATGATCGCCTCCGGCGCGGGCGGGCAGCCGCCAATCTGGACATGCGCGTCCACTTCTTCCACCGCGCTCGCGACAAGATGCGGGCTTCCGGCGAAGACACAGCCATTGATGGCGCAATCGCCGATGGCGACCACGACGCGCGGCTCCGGGATGCCAGTGAGATAGCGCAGCACTTCTGGCTCCGCCAGGCGCGTCATGGCGCCGGTCATCAGCACGATATTCGCGTGGCGTGGCGCAGCGACAAATTCGATGCCATGCTCATCAAGAGCGGGCGTGTATTGTGGGGCGCGCAGCGCGGCGACGGCCTGCGCACAGGCTCCGCATGCGCCGGCGGCAAGAGCGACCGCCCGCAGAGGCTGCTGTGATTGCCCGCGATCCTGGCTCACTTCGAGCCTCCCTTCTTGTGCCCCCGCGCACCGTCACCATCCTGGCGCGATGAACCGGGCGCGGTATCGACGGGCACGGCCGGCTCATCCTCATCCTCCGCGCTCTCCCCGTCATCCAGAGCGTCGTCTTCATCGGTCGGCTCGACCGGCTCGATAAACTGGCGCGCACCCGGCTGCACGAACACAGATTCCCGCGTGGCAGCAAGATCGCGCCACGCATCCCCCGGCTCAGCCATTCCGGCAAGCTCGGCGGGCATCTCACCGCCAGGCAGCGCCGGTGTGGCGAAAGAGACTGGCCGCTGCACCCGCTCGCGCGCGGGCAGGACGATCAGCAGCAGCGCCCCCAGCACAATGATCGCCAGCCAGGCCAGCGTGGGGAGCCACACCCCCGTGCTCATGCCGTAGCCAAGAGCACGCAGGTTGTACGCCGCGTTGATCTGCTGGATGCCGGTCACGGCTGTCGCGGCGGCGATAACCCCACCTCCAAGCAGAGCCTGCGGCAGGACGCCCGAGAGCAACGCCAGCAGCCCAAAGACGACCGCCGGTATCTCACGCGCATCGCGCCCGCTGGCGGGCCGCTCCTCCTCCGCCAGCTCAGGCTCCTCGGCTTCGCTGGCCAGTTCATCCTCGTCTTCGACGTCAGGTACGATCTCGTCTTCGATCTCGAGTTCGTCCTCTGATCTGCCAAATACCCCGGCGAAGGCGGGCGCGGTGGCGCGCATCAGCGCCAGGAGCAACAGCGCGTCGCCCGCCCAGGCTAGCCCCGCCAGCGGCGCGACAAGCGTCCCGGTGTGAAACGCGGCAGCCGTAATGATCTGGCGTGGCGCGAATCCGCCAAAGAGCGGCGCGCCGACAAGCGACAGCGCGCCAATCGACCACGCCAGCAATGGCACCATGCGCGGCTCATTGCCGAAGGGGCGTGGCCCTGCGCCTTCCTGCTCGACGGCATCGCCGAGCGTGCCGCCAAGCGTGGCTGCCGCAACCATCGCCGCCACGCCAAACACCTCAGTCGCCAGTAGAAGCAGGTTACCGGGCAGGGCGTTGGGGTCGCCCGTGCCCGCCCCAAGCATGCTCCAGCCCGCCTGCGCGATGGCAAGCAGTATGATGAGCGCGCGCACGTCACGCCGGCCAAGAGCGACAAGCCCCGCCGTCCCAACGGTAAGCGTGCCGAGCACGACAAAAGCGACACCCACTGTCAGCGGCGGTGTGCCGTTGCCAAGCACGGGCCACGCAGCCTGCGCATTAGTTGCGGCCCCGTACGTCCGGGCGATCATGAGCATGGCCAGCGGCAAGACCGCGAGAAGCAGCGCGCCCAGACCGGCCGGGGAAGCCATCACCGCTCGCCGCCGCATCCACGTACTGAACGGATAGGCGCCGCTGGCAAGCGCCAGAACTACCGCGAGAACGACGACATCGATAGGCGTGAACCGCGTGCCGCCAGCCAGGTTATAGAGCAGTGGAGAGCCGCCAGGGGAAGCGATGAACGCCACGACGGCAAGCCAGAGAACCGGACCGGCAAGCATGAAGATGAGGCCAGCGCGGTCGATATCCTCGGCAGGAGTGCCAGCTTCGCCAGCCCACCAGGCGCATGCGGCGGCAACTGCCCAGCCAATCCCGGCCCAGATGATGTTATCTGACAGGAGCGCCAGCAAGATCGCCGATTCCATCACGAGCACACCCGCCAGCGCGCTCCACGCCACATGCGAGGCCGGCATGGGCAGCGCGCCGCCTTCCGGCGCCGCCTCCTCCATGCTCGCCTCATCGCTCGCCTCATCCGTGATGGCGCCGGCGAGTGCCCACTGCTGCCAGATCAGCCAGAGCAGGAATGGCACGACGAGAATGGTCAGCCCAAGGCCGGCATATTCAGCGGCGGCATCCACGCGATAGGTGAGCGAAAGCCAGCCGCTCGTGCCCGCGAGCGAGACCAGCAGCGGCGTTGGCGTTCCCGCGTAGGGCGCCAGCACCAGCAGGCAGATTGCCGAAAGCACCGTCGCGATGCCCGCGACAGCCAGACCGGCGAGCCTCGTGACGCGCCCCAGCCCCAGGCCGATGACGAGCAGCGCACCGAGCGCTGGCACGAATGTCAGTACCGCGAGCAGCAGGTTAAGCGGCACAATGGCTTCCTTTCTCCTAGCGGTCAAGACACTCAGGGCAGAGATCGAGACTGGCGAGGATGAGCGGAACCGTTGCGATGGTCGCGCCTTCCACCGCATCGAGCAGCGCGGCGAAGGCGCGCACTTCCGGCGTTTCCAGCCGGAATGCCTGAATCGTGCTCCGTGGCGTCAGTGTGAGACTGGCTCGCACGGGTCCATGCGGCCCCTCGACGGCAGCCGTCTGCTCTTTGCCAGTGACGGCATGCGCGATGTTGAATGGTCGCGCGAGCGCCTCGCCCTCATCTATCCGATCAAGGCACGCCTGGGCGATGGCCAGGCTCTCTGCCATATCGCTGACGGCGTAAGCCAGCCGTGCCGAGCAATCAACGGTATCTGGCGCTGACTGCTCCTGCCAGCCGATCTCCAGACCCGCATAGCCAGGCGCCTCCGTGGCGCGCCGCAGGTCCGCATCCGCTCCTACGCCAGCCGCGGCGATCCCGCGCAAGCCCAGCGCCTCCACACGTCCGGCGGATAGCGCGCCTATCCCCAGACCTGCGCGGTAGAGCACACCCTTGGGGCGCGTCGCGGCGCGCCATACGTCCAGCCCATGCTCAATGGTTTCCAGCGGCTCGCGCAGCAGCTCGGCCGTAGCGGTCAAGGCGACGCCGCCAGGTATAATGCTGGGCCAGCAGGCGCGCTGCCCCGTGATGGCCTCCAGCGCGGTAAAGAGGATTTCGCGCTGCTCCAGCGCGTGGCTGGCGAGCGGCCGCTGCATGGTAGCATTTGCTGCCTGCTCCAGCAGCCAGAGCCTCGCCAGTATCCGCTCGACTTCGACTAGCAACACGCGCGCGCATTCCGCGCCTGATGGCGTCTCATCCCCCGTCGCCAGCTCGAGCGCGCGAACAAAGGCGAGGGTGTTAGCCGCGCTCGCTACACCACAGGACCGGCGGACCAGGTCCAGCGCGTCGAGGGCGGGCATGTCGGCAACCAGCGCTTCGATCCCACGACGGCAATAGCCATCGACATCATACGTGGCGCTCACGATACGATCCCCACGCAGGCGCAGGGTGAGCGCAAATGGCTGCGGCATGGCCGGGTGAAATGGACCAAAAGCATAGAGCGCTGTGCCCGTGTTCTAGCTCCTTCCCCTCAGACGCGCAGGATGGCCGCGGCTCTCGCGTCCGCGTCGTTCTATACGCATCTTTTCCGGTCGCGGGCGCACAGGTCGAGTATAACATGCCCCTCAAAGTCGCACAACAAGCGGATGAGGAACGGATGGAGGCGCGGCTCACTACTGCGGCATGGCAAGGCCGGCCAGCTCACGCGCCCGCTCCATATGCCGCCGCTCGGCTTCCCAGTCATGTATGCCTGGCCGCTGCTCGGGTATCGGCGTTTCAAGGATAACCGCTGTATCACGCAGCAGCGGATGCCTCAGGAATGCTCTCAACCCCTCGGGCGGTATCTTCCCTTCGCCGATGCGGGCGTGATGGTCGATATGGCGACCCATAGCATCAAACGCGTCGTTCAGGTGAATTACGGGAATGCGAGCCATTCCGATAAGTTGATCGGCGCTGCCCAGCACCGCATCAACGCCGTCGTGGGCGCTCATGTCGAAGCCCGCGCCCCACAGGTGGCAGGTATCCAGGCAGACGCCCAGCCGCTCGGCATGCTCTGGAATCTGTGCGAGTACGTGCGCGAGGTTTTCCAGACGGTGCCCCAGTTTGCCACCGCCGCCGGTATCGTTTTCCAGCAGCAGCATGACGCGCGCGGGCGTCGCGTTCAGGACGTCACGCAGGCCCTTTGTCAGTTGAGCCAGCCCAGCCTCCTCGCCCGTGCCGCCGTGGCTGCCGATGTGAAATACCACGCTCGACGCCCCAAACCGTTCCGCTCGATCCAGCGTGGCCGTGAGCAGTGAGACAGAGTTGTGGTACACGTCTTCCCGCGCTGAGGCAAGATTGATGAGATAGGTCGCATGCACGACGACCGGCGTGATGCCGCAGTCTGCCGCTGCCATGCGAAATGCGGTCTCCTGCTCGACATTTGGCGCTGGCGGGCGCCACGCGCGCGGGTTCGTCACGAAAATCTGCGCGCTGTCGCAGCCGATGGATTGGGCGATGCGCATTGCCTCAGCCGGCTTCGAGCCGGTCGGCATGTGACGGCCAAACCTCACGCGGGTCTCCTCACTGTAACCAGGAGCGTCACTCCTCGCTCGCGGTGGCTCTGGCGTCGTTCTCGCTGCCCATCGCCTCACGGATGTGCTGGGCAGCGGCCGCCCGCCGCTGCTCCATAGCCGCCAGCTCAGGATGGTCTGGATGTGGAAGCGCTTCGATGCTCGTCAAACCGAACTGCTGCAGGAACTCAGCCGTGGTGCCGAAGAGCGCGGGCCGGCCGATGGTTGCCGCGCGGCCAACCTCCTGCACCAGCCCGAACTGGATCAGGCTGGCAAGCGCGCGATCACTATTCACCCCACGAATGAACTCAATCTGCGAGCGCGTCACCGGCTGCCGGTACGCGACAACGGCGAGCGTCTCCAGCGCGGCAGTGGTGAGCTTGGCCTGCGTCGGCATCCCGAGCAGCGCCGCGACAAAGCGCGCGTTCTCTGGCGCGGAGACGAACTGGACGTGCTCAGCCGTGCGCTGCAAACGAATGCCGCGGGCGTGCTGCTCGCATTCCTCAGCCAGCGATTCGAGCGCCTTGCGCAGCTTGTTGTCATCCGCGATGACGAGGCGACGCAGCTCGGCCATCTCAACGGGACGACCCGCGACGAACAGGATGCTTTCTATGGCGGAGCGGAGCTGGTCGATGGAGAGCCTGGGCGCGGGAACGGCAGCGGATGCGTCTTCAAGGGCAAGCTTGCCCTGCTCCGCCTGCGCCCCCGCGGAGAACTTCCGCGTGGCCCCATCTGCTTCAGATGTCATTCGTGTTGAGCGTGGCATGGAGGCGATTATAGCACGGGGATGCGCGGTTCCGGCAGCGGTACAGACGGTTTGGCCCAAATGGATGAGCGTGCTATACTGGTCCCGCCGGAGTGCGGGATGATCTCCGTGGGTGAATCTCGATGCAGGAGCAAGTAGCACATGCGCCAGGTGAACAGGTCGTGGATCGTTCGCTCAGCGAAGCGCCAGGTTGCCACGCGGGGAGTCTTCGCGGGCAAGCGTTCCGCAGGCTATGGAGCGCTCATCATGCTCGTGTGGGGACTCATGGCGCTGGCCGCTGCTCCGGCCGTACATGCCGATCCACCATCCGGCGGCTCGCTCGCCATCACCATCCCCGCGCCAGTGAACGGCACCGCCGAAGGTCCGGTTGGCGCGAATGTGACAGTGGTCGGCGCTGGCTTCACCCCCAATGACTCGTACCAACTCGGCTTTAGCCCATCCGGTTCGACATGTGCCGCCGTCTTCAACGGATTCAGTATTTCCCCGCAACAGGCCGCCGCGGATGGAACACTGCGCCAGACGCTCATCTGGCCGCAAGACGCCGACGCGGTTGGCGGCAGCTACTATATCTGCGCGCGCGATGTGACCAATAGCAGCAATCCGGTGGTGGAGTCGAGCCAGGTCTACCAGGTGGACGCCGCCTCGGCGCCCTCCATCCATGCCAAGGTCGCGCCACAGCCGACTCCCGGGCCCGGAACACCGGCAGCCAGCCCGACCACGCAGCCATCAGGCGTGTTCTACGTCGGCCAGCAGGTGACGGTCACCGGGCAGAACTTCATGCCGGGCGGCCAGGAACTTACCGTCTACGTCACCAGCGGCAAGATCTCCAACATCGCTGATCTGCAGGCAGGCTCTCCGCTCGTGATCGCTGGCGGCTCCAGCACGACATTTACCGCCGACCAGTCCGGCGCCTTCAGCGTGACGGTCACAGTAACACAGCTACCGGCCAGCTCGCTGCCGAACACCTTCTACCTGTACGTGGTTTCCGGCGACGCGACGGCTACGGCTCCGCCTTCGCTCGCGGGCTATCAGAAATTCAAGATGGAGCAGGCTCCAGCCGCGCCGACGCCAACCGTGGTCCCTACGGATACGCCATCATCGCAGTCCGCGCCACCGCCTGCATCACCCAAGCCAGGCGGATCAAACAACATGGTTGCCGCGATCATCCTGGGCGTACTCAGCGTCGTGCTCTTCATCGCGGGCGTGGCGCTGCTCGCATCGGCTGCCGCATCTCCCGCCGCGCCACGCAGGTAAGTGGATTGCCAGTACGACGGCTCATGTCGCCTTTTTGATCTGCCGCCAGATTGCCGGATCTTCTCCGCCGAGCTGCCAGATAAATATGCCACTGATGTGGTAACGCAGCGCGAGATCAATCACCGCGCGCATGCTGCTCGCGTTCGTGTACCAGACGGTATGCGGAACGCCCGAAGCGTCCGTATAGGCGAACCACGGCGACTGGCTTGTCGGGTCCCAGGTGACTGGCGCGCTGTGGGCCTGTGCGAGCGATTCGGCGTCGGCCCACTGGATTGCCTTGCCTTGCCGCCCACTGGGCCAGTCGTAGCCATACGTTGGCACGCCAAGCAGGATCTTGTCACGTGGGATCTCGCTCACCGCGAGCTGAAGCACGCTCTCCACCCACGGCAGTGGGGCGATCGGTCCGGGCGTCGAGTTATCCGTCGCGTAGTCGTATGCCATCACCCTGATCTCGTCGGCCGCGCTGCCCAGTGCGCGCCAGTCCTGAGCGCGCGCGCCGCTCCAGTCGCCAGGCTCCGCTGTCTTGGCGTGTACCGTGAGCGTGAGTCGTTTGTGCGCCTGATGCAGTGCTGAGGCAAGCTTCTGAACAAACGCGCTAAAGGCATCGCGATCCGCACTCTCCAGCGATTCGTAGTCCAGATCGATTCCTGCCCACTTCTGACTCTGGACCACATTCACAATCGCGGCAATATGCGCGCTGCGCAAGTCTGGACTCGTGATGATGTCGTGAATCAGCTCGCCGTCCCACTTCGCGTTCCGGTAGTTCGAGATGGTTGGCATGATGGCGACATGATGCAAGGAAGCTGCCGTTTCCACCGTCCCAAGTGACCGCTCCGCCTGGCGCGAGGCGAATACCACCTGTCCATCCGGCTCAGGTTGATACCAGACGGGACTAACCTCCGTGAGCAGCCCCTCGCCGAGCGCCGCGGTACCCCGGCTATCCCAGGGCACCAAATATCCCACGACGGTCTGGAGAGTGAAGCGGACAGGGCTACGTGTTGAGGTGGCACACCCTGCCAGACCCGCTATCAGCACCAGCACCGCCAGCCCGGCGAGTGCCATCCGCCTGATCATGTCGCCGCGCCTTCCCGCGAGTCGTTGGCCCGCTCTATCTCCGCCAGCTTCACTGAGCCGGTACGCTGCAGCTTCTGCCAGGTCGATTGTGTGCCGCGAAGTACGGTGAGCGCGGATTTGTAGAGCACGTACGCCCGAAGCGGCTCGCCAATCAGCCGGTAGACCGGCGCGATCAACAAGTGACTTGGACGCTCGCGCGTGAGCCATATCCCTACGGCCGCCGTCAGAACCTGCGCCAGAAGGAACAGCGCAATGTACATGAGGACGACGCCCAGTCCATCTCCCTGGAACGTCACGAACGCCATGACGTACACAAATGGCAGAAACGCCACTGGCAGGACCACGGAAAGCGCGGCGAGCGGCAGGGTCAACATTCCCAGCCAGCCGTAGCGCGGGTTCAAGACCATGCGCCGGTGCTTCCACATAGCCTGTATGTTGCCGTAAATCCAGCGGTAACGCTGCCGGAAGAGCGCGCTTGTCGTCTCTGGCACTTCCGTGTAGCAGACCGCCTGATCGTCCTGCGTCACACTGAAGCCACTCTGCTGGAGATCCAGCGCGAGATCACAATCCTCCGCGAGCGTCGCTCTGGAGTATCCCCCCACCCGCAGGACGGCTTCCCTGCGCCACGCGGCACACGCTCCCGGCACCACCATGATCGCATGCAAAAAGTCCTGCGCGCCGCGATCAACCCCGATCTGCGTCAGATAGTCGAGCGCCTGCCAGCGGGTGATCAGGTTGCGCAGGTTGCCCACCTTCACCACGCCGGCCACCGCGCCCAACCGGTTGCTCGTATCGTACACGAAATGCCGGATCAGATTTCCGACGGTATTCGGCGCGAACAGCGTATCGGCATCGAGCGTCACCACGATATCCGCTTGCGCCCGCGCAAAAGCGCGGTTGAGCGCTGCCGCCTTGCCGCTGTTCTCCTGACGGAGCAAGACGATTCTACGATCTTTGCTGGCCATTTCGCTGACTGCGCTCGACGTGCCATCGATAGAGCCATCATCAACGACGATGATCTCCTTGATATTCGGATAGATGGAGCGACGTAACGATTTGAGCGTGCGGCCGATGACCGTTTCCTCGTTATAGGCGGCGATAGCGATGGACACGGGCGGCCCGGTCGCATCATCCCGCCAGGCTGCGAACTTACGCCTGAACCGAAGACGGCGCGTCACGGCCAGCGCCACGTTGATCCCGCTGCTGATGACGATAGTCGCAATCGCCAGGAGAAACAGATACCGTATAAGCGAATCCGGCCACGAGAACAAGCCGGTATAGAACCAGAAAGCTTCGCCGTCCCAAAGAGATGGCACAATGCGATGAATGCCGGCCTGAACCTGCGGGCTGACCTGTGGCAGAGAGTGAAACGTGAATCCGTGCGCGAGCGCCCAGGGCAGCAGACGCTTCAGGTAGTTGAGCGTCTCTGAGCGGTCTCCGCCGCCATCGTGGAGCAGCAGCGTGAGATTATCTACATTTGCCGGTGGCAATGCCATAGGCTTCTTCGGTCGTGTCGCCGGATCGGCATACCTCCAGTCCTCAGTGTCGAACTCTTCCACTGAGACGATATAGTGCATTTTCTCCAGTTCCACCATGATGGCGTTTGCGTCCGCACCGTTCTCCTGCTTGCCGTAGCCGTCATATGGCAGACGAACCAGACGCGTGGATGTGCCCGTCACAGCCCGGAGGACATGATCATTCGCGCCAAACTCCTGCGCAACCTGATCTGGCATAAGGTCAGGATGCGTCAGCGTGTGGTTGCCGACCGCGAATCCCTGACTGATTTCACGCGCCACGATATCAGGGTACTTCACTACCTCTGATCCGATGACGAAAAACGTCGCGGGCGCCTTGTATTTGCTGAGGAGATCGAGAATCTTTGGCGTCCACGTCGGGTCCGGACCATCATCAAACGTGAGTTCAAGCGTCTTGTGAGCGGCGCTGCTGTAGCCATAATGCTGTAGCGCGTAGCGGGCGTTACCGATCTGTGCCGCGTCGTCTCCGGTTATTGCCCCAAGCGACTGCCGCGTCACGGGATCAATCGCGACGATGGTATTGTTCTGGTGGCTCACCAGAACCAGCCGTACAAGCGGACCAGCGCCGATCTCTGGCGCCCGGCCCGGCATGCTCGGTGTCCGCAATGATACGGCTGGCGTACCCGTACCAAGTGTGGGAGGCTGCTGTACCGGACGCCAGGAGACAGCGACCACGACGACCACGAAGATGGTTAGCAGCAGCAAGAACGCGCGTGTCAGCCGCCAGCGCCGTCCGGTAGGATCGAAAAACACGTCGTGTCTGTGGGACGTCTCGGACGGGTCTGGTGGCTGTGACTGTTCTGGCGGGACACTCATGATCCTGAGCTCCTTCTCTTGCAATGCTCGCGTGCGCAAGGTGAACTGACCGCCGATCAGGATGGCGCGCCCGGCATGTAGGGCGTAACGTTTCGTCCGCGTCGTGATGTTTAGAGCTGGCGCGCCGGACGCCTTGCGAAGATGGCGTGTATGAGGCGATCAGCATCATGCCGCAGCAATGAGTCGCCTTCCCGCGTAAGCAGGTTATCTACTACAACCTCGCGAACGAGAGTGTGAACGGTGACTGCATCAGCCTCGACGGGAAACTGCTGCTTGGCGGCGTAAGCATCCCGCATATCGGGCGGGCATGAGCCATCATGCATGATGACGCGATCAACCGGCGCGCCGAGATAGCGGTGCAGCTCGCGAACGAAGTCAGACGCGCGGAACCCATCCGTTTCTCCATGCTTGGTCATGAGATTACAGATGTAGATCTTTTCCGCTCTGGACGACCTGAGAGCCTCCGGCACCCCGCGCACGAGGAGATTCGGCAGGATGCTCGTATAGAGATCGCCCGGTCCGATCACGATGAGATCCGCGCGGCGGATGGCTAGCAGGGACTGCTCGCACGCGGAGACATCTTCCAGCAGAAAGACCCGCTCGATGGGAGGAAGCGGATCAAAGTCCTGCTCCCCACGTGTATCAATCGTGGATTCGCCATAGAGGATATCGCCATCGGAAAGTTGCGCGGCAAGGGTGGCGTGTTGCAGTGTGATCGGGAGCACGTTGCCTGCCGTGTCCAGTAGTTCTCTGGCGTCCTCCAGCGCCCAGAGGAGATTGCCGTCGTTCATGCTTTCGAGCGCGGAGATGATGAGATTGCCCAGGCTATGCCCGCTCACTTCACGCTGCTTCTCAATCTCTTCAAGGTCGACATGCGCGGCACCGTATCCATCATTGCGCGCCTGGCAGCGATGTTCGATGAGCCGCGCGGCGTGCTCCACGAGGAGAGATCGCTGCGGCAACGGAAAGCGAAAGGTGAATATGTCGCGCCATAGCGACCCTTTGCGAGAGAGCGCGATGAGTGCCTGGCGCAGATCGCCAAACGGAAGCTGCCCAAACTCATCCATCAGGCGGCGTGAGCTGCCGCCGCTATCGGCCATCGTGACAATCGCGGTAATCGAGGCGGGGTAACGCTTCAGATTTGACAGGAGGGCAAACGGCCCCGTCCCGCCACCCATAGTGACAATACGGTTATCACGTCCGTACGCAGGTGTCCAGCTACTCTCCACACCTGCCTGGTGGTCGTGCATGGTTCCCTCCACATGTCTGCCTAGCGCTCAGGTACGCTATGACCGGCATACGTGCCAGAGCTATATACGAATAGCTCCAAGCCCTACAACATATCCTCCTCGCGGCACCGTCCAGCCACGAGCGCCTTTTATCACGTACACTTTCACGTGACTCATGCGTTCCACTCGTACACGACTAGCAAAAATGTAGTTGCAGAATGTTACACAACCATCATGAAACCCGCCACTTCAAGTCACAATGTCATCACGACGTTCGCAACAATCCGATAAGCAAGAAGTGCGGATGATGTGTTTGACCTGCTGGACGGGGATGCGCGCCATCGCACCATACGGGAGGCACACGCAACACGCGCGCAGTGACGCGGTTCGGCTGGTTCAGGGCAGCACAGGACGCTTGACACGCGCTTGCGGGATTCGTGAAGGCGAAGCAACAGACGCCGCCAGACGCAGCCGTGGGCATGCCGGTTCCACTCACAGGAGCCGGTGTACCTGCTGAACTGCGCGTCATTCCCCAATGGTCACGCGAGTTCGGAACGCAAGGCGCGGAGCTGCTCGCGTGGCAGGAGGTGGAACATCTCCAGCAGACCTTCGAGGTCGTAGTCCATGCCAGAAGCGGCAAGCTCCTGCTTGACCCGCCCCAATCCGGCGATCTGCTGCGGACTGACCAGTCCACGGCTCACGAGGAGCGCCGCGAGCAACTGATCGGGGCTGAGAAACTTGAAAAGCAGCGCAAGCTCGCCGATCTTGAAGTGCATATCCACGCCGGAGAGCATCTGCTGGATGCCTTGCAGCACTTCCAGGCGCTGCGAAGTCAGCAGCGCACCTTCCACCAACACATTCCCGAGCGCGCGCTCCGCCGGAGATTGTGACGTGACAACAGGGAGGCGGGAGGTTTTCTCAGTGGTGGAAACCGGGACCGGCTGGGTGGCGCGCAAAAACTCGACATCGTTCGCGGTAAGGCCGGCAGGCTGGTGGGGCGACTCATCGTGCGCGGCGTGCGGCTCTGCCGCCGGATGGGGTGTGCTAGGCGCCAACGCGGGCATGATGCCCGTATCAGCGGATTCGAACGCCGCATCGGGCGGAGTCCACACGTCGTTGAATGGCTCAAATGTCGGCGCTGGCGTGTGTGGCTCGCTCTGCGGCACGGAACTATGCGCCGGGGCAGGGTTCCACTGTTGCGAGAATTCCGTCGCGAATTGCGCGGCCTGAACCGGCTGATCCCACCGCTGCGGCCCTGGGGTGCCGCCGCCCATCGGCGCGAAATCCCCCTCCGGCGCGCCAAAACGGCCTGGCGCAGCGTGAAGCGCCGGATCACTGGTGGACCACGGCGATGGGGGGGTCCAGGTTGCCGGGGTGTTCCACTGCTGCGAAGGAGATGCGGGCGCCGCGGGCGCGTGATCGCGCATCCCGCCAAGCGGCACGTCGGCGCCGAACGGGTTGGATGACAGCGGCTTCGCGAAGAGCGATTGCTCGTAGTCGTGCGAGAATGGATTTCTCTCGACGGGATGCTCAAAAGGGCTGACCGGCTCCCGCGGCAATGGCATCGAAGGCGCCACGGGCTGGCCGAAAGACGATGGCGCAGCGAACGGCTGGCCGGAAGGCGGCGTGCCGGGCACCACGGCAGGCTGTGCAGGCGACTGCGCATAGGACGGCTGCGCGTATCCGGGCTGTGGTGGAGCGGTCATGCCCAGCGGATGAGCGCCAGGCTGGGGCATATGTTGCGGCGTAGAGAATGGGCCGGAACCAAACGGCGAGGCCGCGCCAAGCATCGCCCCAATGGGCTGGATGCCGCCTTGTGACGGCGCGGGGTGCGGCGCGCCATATACACCGGAGAGCGCGCCGGGCAAGCCGCCCTGTAATGGAATCCGCTGCCGGACTTGATCGATCAGGCGCTGAAAATCCAGCGCTCCCTGCACCTCGATATCCGCCAGAGCGCGCGGCGTCTGCTCGAAATCGAGGTCATAGACGCTACCCGCCTGAATGTAGCGGAACGTCATCACCTGCATCGCGCGCCCGCGCCGGTGCGCGTCGAGCGCAACCCAGAATTCGCGGCGGCTGGCTGTGGCCGCGCCGATATCAACCAGCACCAGCGAAACGAGATGCTTGCTGAGGATATCGAACAGCTCGACCGGCGTGCGTGAAGCCCGTACATCGTAACCGGCGAGGCGTAGCTGCGAGAGGAGAGGAACGGCAATGGCGTCGTCACGTTCGAACAGCACCACGAGCGGAGCGGTAGTCGAGCTGGCATCCTGTTCGAGAATCGCTCCCGGAACATTATATATGGCCATCTGGTACCCTCATTCTCCCAGCCAGAGGTGACAACGGCATGCCATAGCGATCCTTACGGGCGGCGCTGCCTCTAGGCGAGTATAGCATACTCGCGTACTTCGTGAAATATGGTTGAGCGCAATGACGTTCGCGGATGGGTTGTCGCAGGCGCTCGGTGTCGTTCTGGCTGGCATTGGCCGGGCCAATGACCACGGTGGATCAGGCGCAGTCTCAGCCATTCGCCGTGCTTGCCGCGATGGATGGCCGCGACGCGATGAACGTGCGAGCCACCAGATTCACGCCGAAATGGTACGCCAGCTCGCGCTCATCCGCTCCCCGCAGCACGATCACATCGCACGACTTGCCCGGCGTGAGACTGCCGATCTGATCCGCCATGCCGAGCGCGAGCGCGCCACCCATCGTGGCCGCGCGCAGCGCCTGCTCCAACGTCATGTGCATGGCGCTCACGGCGAGCGCGATCATCATCTGCATGTTCTCACAGTAGCTCGTACCTGGATTGAAGTCCGTCGCCAGCGCGACATCCAGGCCGGCGGCATAGTACCGGCGGGCATCGGGATAGGGCGTCGCGAGGGTAAACGCGCAGCCAGGCAGCAGTGTCGCCACCACACGCGCGCGTGCCAGCGAGCGCAGCGTCTCATCAGAGACGTGATCGAGGTGGTCCGCTGAGACGGCTCCCAGCTCCGCGCCCAGCTCTGCACCGCCACTCTCAGCTAGCTGGTTGGCGTGCAGTTTGAGCGCGTACCCCTGGTCGCGCGCGGCAGTCAGAATCCGGCGCGCTTCCGCGACGGTAAACGCCGAGCGCTCGCAAAAGACGTCGCAGAAGCGCGCACGCCCGGCCAGCGCCGGCAGCATCGTCTCGACGACCAGATCGACATAGCGCGCGCGCGGCTCGTCGCCGCCGCGATATTCGGGCGGCAGCGTATGCGCGCCGAGGAACGTGGGCACGATGCGCGGCGCGCCTGGCTCTGCCGCGAGCGCGCGCATGGCATCGAGGCAGCGGCTCTCGGTTTCGAGATCCAGACCGTAGCCCGTCTTCCCCTCGACCGTAGTCGTCCCGTGGGCAGCGAAACTGCGCAGGCGGTCGCGTCCGCTAGCGATCAGCTCGTCTGCCGTCGCGGAGCGAGTCGCGCGCACCGTGCTCACGATGCCGCCGCCGCGCTCGGCAATCTCCTCATAGCTAGCGCCCGCGTGGCGAAGCTGAAACTCGCTGGCGCGGTCCCCGGCAAAGATGAAATGCGTGTGCGAATCGACGAATCCAGGCAGAACGGCGCGACCACCAGCGTCAAACCGAGCGTGCTCAGAGATGGCCGAAAGCTCCACTTCGCCAGCGAGCGCGTTTTCAGCGCCGATCCAGACCACTTTCCCGTTGCGCGCGGCAATGGCTGCGCGCTCGATGATGCCGAGAGGTCCGGTTGCGGCGGGAGTATCTGGCGCCATTGTGACGAGTCGTGAAATGCCTGTGAGCAGCCAGTCGGCCTCGATTGGTGCGCGCGCGGGTGACGCCATCATATCGTCTTTCATCGGTCGCTACTTCGTCGGATGCAGGCGCTCGTGGAGCGCGAGTCGGACTTCCGGAGTAACGATGCCGTCCAGGTCGCCATCCAGCCGGGCAACTTCTTTGAGCAGCGACGAGCTGATGAAGAGATGAGGCAGCGCCGTGACAATCATCAGCGTCTCGATCTCAGGCGCGAGCTTGCGGTTCATCAGCGCCTGCTGAAATTCGGCTTCGAAATCCGTGACGGCACGCAGCCCCTTGACAATCGCGCGCGCGCCGACGCCGCGAGCGAAATCCACCGTCAACCCCTCAAAGCTGGCCACGCGCACATTGGTGAGTCCTTCGGTCTCGATGGCCGCGCGCCAGAACCCCATCCGCTCTTGCGTGGTAAACATGAGATTCTTGCTCGATGTGACGGTCACCGCGACCACCAGCTCATCCGCGATACGCGCGGCGCGGCGGGCAATATCAAGATGCCCGCGATGCATCGGATCGAATGAGCCCGGGTAGAGCGCGATCAGCCGGTCAGGCGGCCGCGCCATGTCCGATTCAATGGGGTTGGGCTGATCCGGTCGACTCTGGCCGTTCTGCTGCAACGGTGCGCCCCTCCATTTCCGTAAGGTGCCGTGCTCCGATTGTACCCGGGCACAGTACGCGTGTCTATTTGCGCCGCGCGTGCGCCTAAAGATGACGAGAGATGACGAAGGCGCCCGGAGCTACCCCGGACGCCTCGGTGTCGTGCGACGCTTATCCGCGCACATCCGGCACCAGCGACAGATTGATGAAGAGATCACAACTCTGCCGCAGGATCATCGCCGCGGCATCCTCAAAGGCCGCGACTTCCACCCGAACACCATGATCTGAGCAGTATTCGAGTAACGGCAGGAAGTCGCTATCGCCGCTCACCAGCACGACCGTATCCAGCGCGCCCGCGCCAACCAGTCGCACGATATCCATGCAGAGATCGAGGTCCATGTCGGCTTTCTTCGCGCCGCTGGCGAACGTCTTGTAGTTCTTCGTGGTGATGCGGTAGCCAACTCCCTTGACTGCCGAGAGGAACGCCTGCTCCGCGTTCGGGTCCGGGTTCGTCGGAGCGTAAGCCTGCGCGCGGATCAGCCGGCGGTTGCCGCGCAGGAACTCCAGCAGCTTGCCGAAATCGATGGAGACGCGCATGCTACGAGCCGAATAGAGCAGGTTCGCCACGTCTACGAAGACGCCCACGCGCTCCGTCGATGGCATGGGCGGAAACATCACCGTCATGCTTGGCGTCTGATACTGCTGGCGCAGCTCGGTCAACAGGCGATCAGTTTGCTCCTGAATGGAATGCTGAACCATATGCGCGAGCTGATTGGAAGACATCGGCGGGATGTCGGTTCCACGCTCAGGCCGTCCGCCACGCGTATAGCCCTGCCGCGCTGGAGTCGCCGCCCCGCGAGGCATCGGACCGAAACCGCGCGCGAAACTCGGCTCTGGCGACTCAAAAGGACTTTCCGGCTGCCCGATCTGCTGCTGCGCGCTCGTGATATTCCACGGAGCCTCCGGCTGCTTGCGCGGCTGCCGCCCATAGGGCGAGTAGGGCTGAGTGGCAAACCCGCCCGCGGGATGTCCATTGCGCGCGTATGGCTCCGGCTCATATGGTTCCATCGCTGGCGCATAGGGCTCCGGCTCTTCCGGCGGCAGCGGCATGGCCCAGGACAACTCCTCCGGCTGCTCTTCGGCTTCCTCAGGAGCGCCCTCCTCAGCGGACGTCTCATGCGTGGCGCCGCGGCGGCGGCGGCGACGACGACGTGATGTAGCAGGCTGCTCGGTTGTCGCCTCTGGCGCCGTCTCATCAGGAGCAGCTTCTTCCACTGGCTCCTCGGCGGCTTCCGGCTCATGCGAGCCAGGGATCTCGATAACGCGCGCCGGTCCCTGTTCTTCTTCCTCGACACGCTCCGGCAGAGGACGTGATGGCAGCAGGCCAAGCTCAGCGGCAATGTCGCGCAACTCGCGCGCTTGATGCTCCCTCTCAGCGGCGGTCATTTCGCCCGGCGCTTCCGCCTCTTCGCGCTGCGGCTCCTGGGGAGCGGATGCTTCCGCTTCTTCTTCCTGCCCAGCGACTTGCGTCAGGCGCCCGCTGAGACGCTCAGGCCGCACGATAGGCGCAAGCAAAACGCTCGGCTGGCGCCGCTCGAAACGATAGCGGCGGGGCGCGGGCGCTTCAGCCGTCGCGGCTGGCTGAGCAGCGGGTTCGGCGGTGGATGTCGTCTCTGCGGTCGGTCCTTCGGTCAAAACGGGGACCGTGCGCGCGGCTTCGGTCGCTGGCTGCCGCGTCTCGGCCTGCGCGGGAGTTTCAGCTGGCTCGGCTGGATGCGCCTGCTCGCCTTCTTCCTCGCGGGCGATTTTCACCAGCTGCACGCCACCGGTTTTGCGGCTGGCACCCCGGCGCTCCACGCTACGCCTACTGCGCTGCGGGCGAACGGCGCGCTGCTCTGCTGCCTCTTCAGCGGGCGCCTGGACCTGTGGCTGCTCAGTCGGTTGCGCGACAGGTTCGGGCATCTCGGCGGCCACGGTCTGCTCCGGCGCCTCTGACGCGAGCGCTCCGGCGCGCGACGCGGCACGAGCGGGTGAGGTACGGCGGCGGCGAGCACGGGCGGGCGGACGTGTCGAAGTGCTTGTGGCTTCCGCTCCGTTCACCGGAGCGGCGTTGATGTCGGATTCGGACTGACTCATTGTTCTCGTGTCTCCCACGTTGGGTATGGGAGAGGCTGCGGTCAAGAAGGGAGCACACACATTCCACGGAAATCGTCGCGCCTGTGCCCTGCACGTGTCAATTCTATATATCCAGGGACATCACGTCTAACCTGGCTAGTGCCGTGTGGCGCTCATCCGATCTGCCGGGTGGATGGGCTCATACCCCTGCCCCGCGTACACCTCTCCCGCGCTCGCCTGATCGCGAGCACATTTCTGCATCGCTGTGATGCGCATCATCCGGACGGGATGCGCGGACTCGATCTATGCCGTCTTTGTCGTGTCTGACGGATTCCGGCGCCGTCACTGCATCGTGTGTGTTGCGCAATCAGTCATTTCGTCGGGTGACCCGGCGCTCCAAGCTGGCAGAACTGCTTCCCGGCTTCACGTGGCCATTCTGGCCGGGTGTGTGCCCGTCGACCAGCTTCGCGACGTGGTTGGAATGGTTGCCTGCGTCCCGCCCGCTCTGGGCACGCGCAAGTAGGCGCCAGACCGCGTAGATGCGCTGTATGGACGTGTACATACTCGTCACCGCAAGCACGGCCAGCGTGCCCACAAGCCAGCCGGAGCCGCCCAGTATCAGGCCGATTCCGAGAAGGAGTACGCGCTCTGGCCGCGCCATGAGGCCACTCTTCATCTCGATGCCCAGCCCTTCCGCGCGCGCACGGGCATAACTGACCATGAGAGAGCCGAGACCCGCCACATACGTCAAGGCGACAATCCACGTGCGGCCAGGCGACGGCGGCTGGCCCATCGCGTACAGGATCACACCCAGAAGGACGATGCCTTCGGAGAAGCGATCCAGTGTCGAGTCGAAGAATGCGCCAAAGACCGTCTTCTGGTTGCGTACCCGTGCCAGCGCGCCATCGGCCATATCGAAGAGACCAGCGAACAAGACCAGCGCGCCGCCGACCCGGAGGTTGCCTGTCGCAATGACCGCGGCAGTCACACAATTCAGCAGCAGACCAAGCAGCGTGGCCATGTTTGGAGTGAGGCCAAGCGCCGCAAGCGGCCTCACGATACGCTCGGCGAAGCGCCGCGCGGATTCCTGTATGCGTGGCCCAAACATGGTCACTCCCTAATCTACACTCGCTCTATTGTACTATATCGAGACACATTATCCGAAAGCCGCGCATAGCGTCGCGCATGGCCCAATTGGCTGAGCTATCACTCCGCCTGTGCTAGTGGCTGGGCATGCAGGTGCAGCCGGTGCCTGCCGCGCTGCTGGTCGAGCAACTCGGAGTAGTATGCCTCGACCTGGCGTCCCACGCGCTCCCAACTGTAATCAAGCGCACGCGCGCGTGCGGCCTCCGCGAGCCGGTGGCGCTCGGAGGCGTTTTCCAGCAGATATGAGACCGCCCACGCGAGTTCTTCATGCCTGCCGGGCGGAACCAGCAAGCCATTCTTGCCATGCTGGATGACCGTCTGGAATCCGGCGATGCTGGACGCTACGACTGGTCGCCCGGAGGCCAGCGCCTCCAGCAGCACGATGCCCATGCTCTCGCCGCCCGTATTCGGCGCGCAGAAGACATGCGCGGTGGTGTATAGCCCGGGCAGGTCCTCCGCGGGCACTCGCCCCGTGAAAACAACATCTTCCCAGCCGGCGCGCGCCACCAGCCGCTGAAAGCCCCCGCGCAAGGGACCATCGCCCGCGATGATGAAGCGTGTATTCGGAAAATTGCGCCGGATGAGCGGAATGGCTCTCAGCAGATATTTGGCGCCTTTGCGCGGCTCCAGCCGACCCAGATAGAGAATGTTGAGCTTGCCATCCATAAATTTGGGGAGCGGCGGCACCTGCGGGTTGAACCACTCGACGTCGACACCATTCGGGATGATGCGGTACTCGCTGGGGAAGAATCGCGACACAAAGTCGCGCGCGGGTGCCGAGACAGCGATGCGCCCGTTCAACCTTCGGAAATAGCGCCCGAGAAATGGTCGCGCCGAGACGTACGCCCATTCGCTGGTGGAGGTGAAGCTGCGGCGCGCGTACGCGTGAAACGTGGCGACATAGACCGCGTTGGTCACGCTGGCATAATGGAGCATGGAGAGCGAAAGCGTAGACGCGAATGGCTCGTGCAGGTGAATGATATCGAACTGCTCGCGCTTCAACAGATTGCGTATGCGCCCACGCCAGTCCGGTGCGAGCGCAATGCGCGCAATGGAGCCGTTCACGCGCACGGGCGCCGTCCAGCCGAGCCGGTAGATACCGTATTCCACCTGCTTGCCGCGCGGACCCGTCGCGGGGGTCAGGATCCGGACGTTGTGCCCATATGAGCGCAGTTCGGTCGCCAGGCGCGCGATGTGATCCTGCACTCCGCCGGGGTAGTTCCAGTCGTAGGGCGATACGAGCGCGATCTTCACAACATCCACCCCGGCATGACGCTTCGTTCCATGCGTGTTCCTCTTCCCCGTTGCATCAGGCGGTTGTCAGCGGCACCCTATGCGGATTCACGCTGTCGAACGGGCGCCTGATGCAGCTGTCGCATCGCCCAGACCGTGAGAGCGGCACGCACCCGCTTCTGCTCGATGCCCTCGTTTGTGGCCGCGCCACCATAGGCCATCCGGTGAGATACGAAGCCAACATAGTCACGCACCTGCCAGTACGCGCCAGCGGGAGCCGTCTCCTTGCGCGCCAGCGCGTTGCGGAAATCTTCCGCCGTGCGCCCGGCGAACTCCGTGCGAGCGCAGCCGATGGCCGTCGGCGTATGCGCGTCGCTGCCGCCGGTTTCCGCCCACGGGAAGACCGTGCGCGCCAGTGACATTGCCAGCCGCGAGGAGCCAATGCCGGCGAAGCTGCCGTTGAGCGTCTCGATCCCGTCTGGATGCACATCCGGCTGCCGCAGCAACCGGTTCATGACGCGTCGCTGCACGCTGTGGCGAAATACCGGATTGAACGGATGAGCGACGACTGCCAGGCCGCCTTGCTGGTGAATCAGCTCAATGCTGCGCTCGATGCTCTGGTCCGGCGCGATGCGCTCCTCCAAAAAGAGGGCGAGCACATGTCCTTCGCGCGTGCTGATTTCTTCTCCCACGATCACCTCAAGACGTGAGCCACGCTTCGCGGCGAGTTCACGCGCCCGCAACGCGCCCTCGATCGTATCGTGATCCGTGATCGCGATGACATCAAGCGTGGTATTGCGCTCGACGAATGTCAGCACGTCCTCTACGGAGCCGGTGCCATCGCTATAGTTCGTGTGCATATGCACATCGGCAAGGCCAGGCGCAACACCGGGCTGCAGTTCGTCTGTTCCTACCGTAATCTGTTCAAAGTCCAAGATCGTTTGTTCTCCCGTTGTTGGCTGTCCAGCTTGGGTCATGTACGTCTCCATAGGCCGGCCACCATTGTCTGTGTCTTCCCCTCACGACACCGGTGAGGGTCTCGGTATGTCCGTCTCTAGCCTGGTCTGTTCAAATCGTGTACCAACATACAATCTGCGCTGGCGCGTGCCATCTGCGGGCGTTGACTCTTAGGCCCAGTTGACGGCATTGTATGTGACGGGTTGTACTCTGTCCACATGTCTCACACCCGTGGATCCAACCGCCGGGCGGCGTGTTCCCGCGGGCTTGCTCGTTGATCACTCCTGACGCTTCACTCCTCCCAAACAGGCAGAAGCGCCGATACCCACTGGTCCGGATGCGCGCTGACCGCGCGTTCCATCTCGTCTACGTAGACCCGCATCGCCCGCAGCACAGCGTCATTCGTGCGCGTACGCTCGGCGGCCGCCGCGCGTGATCCGGCACCGGCGCCGCCAGCCATGCGCTCGTGCGGCTCAAGATCGAGCGGAATGAAAACGCCGTGTGAGCGCCCCGGCCCATCACGCCAGGAAAACACGGCCATCACGGGTGCCCCGCTCTTGAGCGCCAGCGCGACCGGCGCCGTCGGCATACGCAACGGTATGCCAAAGAACGGCACCCTGGCGCTGCTGCCCGTGACATAGCGATCGACAATAAACACGGCCACTTCGCCTCGTTTGAGGCTTTCCAGCAGAACCCGCAGCGAATCGCGCGTATCCGCGGGCACGATCCGCATGCGGTGATGCTCGCGAATCCGGCAGAAGAGCTGGAAGACGGCTTCAGGCCGCATATGCTCCGCCGGCGCGATGACGTTATAGCCCAGCGCGCCCAGCCGCGACGCGCCAAGCTCGAAATTGCCGAGATGGGCGGAAAGGATGATGAGTCCCTTTCGCTGTGCCATCGCGGCATCAAACGCTTCCTGATTCTCAATCGTCCAGCCGCTCAGCAGCTCGCGATCACTGATCTTCTTGCCACGCAGAAAATCAAGATAGTTGAGCGCTGCCGTCCGGTAGACGCCACGAACGGCGGCCCGCAATCGCCTCTCGTCTTCCGCCAGCCCGGGAACACGGCGCAGATTGCGCTCGGCGCGCGCCCGCGTCGCTGGCGTCGCCAGCCAGATCACCCAGGCAATCGCGCTCGTCACCGGCCTCGCCAGCCAGATCGGAATGTACGGAACGACAATCGCGCCCCCACGGACAAGCCAGTACGTGAGCATTACCCGCGCTCCGGCACTTCGCCAATGGTGGCCATGTGTGGCTCCGCGGCCACTGTTGCCATCCTCGGCGCTTCCGGCCAGAAGGCGCGGAACATCGCCCACTGCTCCGGATGCGCGCGGATGACATCTTCCATCGCATCAAAGATGCGTTGCATCAGCCGGGTGATATCTCCGCGCTTGTCGCCATTGGATTCGGGATAGAGCAACGGACCCGCGGATACGTAATATGTGCTGGAGAAGTTCTCGTCATAGCGGCAGAAGCCGGGCAGAATCGGCGAGCCAGTCCTGAGCGCGATCTGCGCGATGCCCCCCGGCACCCAGCATTCGCGCCCGAAGAACCGTACCGGCACGCCCTCGCCCTCCGGCAGGGGGCGATCCACCGCGACGGCGACAATGCCATTCTGTTCCAGCACGCGCATGATGCCGCGCGGGCTTTTCTCGATCCGCAGAACTTCCATGCCAAGATCGCGACGCTGCTCCTGCACCAGCCGGTCCATGCGCGGGTCGTCAAATGTCTCGACGATCAGATGGACGAGATGGTGGCTGGCAACAACCACGCCCGCGACATCCCACGCGCCGAAATGCGCCGAGACCAGGATCACGCCTTTGCCCGAATCGAGTGCGCGATCAACCAGCGAGAATGCGCTGTCGTGCGGGCTGATATCTTTCGTGCGCGCCAGGATCTCATCCGGAGTCGCGTTCGGCAGGTAGAAAAAATCGGAGACGTAGCGTCCGTAGTTGCGCCACGAATCACGCGCCAGGCGGCGCGCCCGGCGATCATTCGGCATGGTGCCCAGAATCTGCGCCATGTTGGCAATTGTCACACGGCGCTTCTCGGCCCACAGATAGTAGATCAACACGGTAACTGGCCCAGCGATACGCAGCCGTACAGGACGCGGAACGCGCCCAGCCATCCAGCTCGCGAAACGGGAAAGCCAGTACACCATGCCCAACTCCTTTTTCAGGAAAGCCGCTAGCCGAGATGCATGCGCCATCATCTGGCGCGCCCATTCTAGCAGAAGCACCCAGCACGGGCGCTCATGAGAGCCGGAAGAGTCTGTGCGATCACGCGCTCTCCCGGCACGTACCTACTCAGCTTCCGGCAGATCGTTCACCGCGTGCGCGCTGGCCGACGTCACATGTCCGTTCGCATGCGGCGCGGCAGCCGCTTCGCCGTGATCCTGACTATACTCACGGATGAACTCTTCAACCATCAACCGCGCCTGTGCGTCGGTATACTGAACCGCCGGCGACTTCATGAAGTAGGCCGAGGGACCAAGCAGCGCGCCACCCAGACCGGCATCCTTGGCGAGCTTGGCGCAGCGCACCGCGTCGATTACGACGCCCGCCGAGTTGGGCGAATCCCACACTTCGAGCTTGAGCTCCACATTCAGCGGCACGTCTCCAAACGTGCGGCCTTCCAGCCGGATATACGCCCACTTGCGGTCAGTAAGCCACGCGACGTAATCGCTCGGGCCGATATGCACATTATCCGCGCCGATGTCATAGTCAAGCTGGCTGGTGACCGAGTTCGTCTTCGAGATCTTCTTCGATTCCAGCCGGTCGCGCTCAAGCATGTTGAAGAAGTCGGTGTTGCCGCCGACATTCAGCTGCATCGTGCGCTCCAGCCGGACGCCGCGCTCGCGGAAGAGGCGCGTGAGCGTGCGGTGGACAATGGTCGCGCCTACCTGGCTCTTGATGTCGTCACCGACAATCGGGAGGCTGGCCTCTTCAAACCGCTGGCGCCAGTAGTCTTCGCGGCCGATGAACACGGGAATGCAATTGACGAAGCCGCAGCCCGCCTGGAGCACCTGCTCCACATACCACTTGGTCGCCGTCTCGCTGCCCACCGGCAGGTAGTTGATCACGATGTCGGTGCCGGTGTCTTTGAGGATGTTCACGATGTCAGCGGTGGGGCCGGGAGCCTTCTTGATCACCTGCGAGAGATACTTGCCCAGGCCATCGTGCGTCATGCCGCGCACGACCTTCACACCCTGGCTGGGCACATCCGAGAATTTGTAGGTATTGTTCGGACCGGAGAAGATTGCCTCGCTCAGGTCCTTGCCTACTTTCGTGTCGTCGATGTCGATGGCCGCGGAGAACTCAATGTCGCTGATGTGGTAGCCGCCAAGGTTCACATGCATCAGCCCCGGAATGAAGGCGTCGTCAGGCGCATCCTTGTAGTACTGGACACCCTGAACCAGCGATGAGGCGCAGTTGCCAGCGCCTATGATCGCCACGCGGACTTTCTTGTTGCCCAACCTGTCTTGACCTCCTGTTGATCCATCGAAGACACACCTCGATGATCTCCTGCTGTACGCCTCGCTTAACGCCGCACCTGGAGCCGTATCTGAGCGTCCGGATTCTCCTGAAGCATCGAACCTGACCGCTCACCGGCAGATGGCGCGATCAGGTCTGAGAGAAATTGCAGACACCAGTCGATGCGCTCCCGATTAAGGGAGTAAAACTTGACCCTGCCAGCCGGGCGAACCCGCACGATGCCGCTGCGCTTGAGGTGGCTGAGGTGCCACGAGAGCAGTGGCTGGCTGATGACAATGCCCGCTTTGTTGAGCGCCTCGACGAGATCGGAGACATTCATCTCGCCATTGCCAGCCAGGATGCGCACGATGGTGAGCCGAGCGACATCGCCGAGCGCGCGCAACAGTTTCTTGCCTTCAATGAACTCTGGCACGCCCGCCACGTCTGCTCCACTCATGCCCAGGTGCCTCTCTTTCGGGACTATTGGGCTTGTCCATGCGCATCACATCCGCGCCAGCATCATATCAAAAAATGCTATATAAACAAGCCCTTATACAAATACGGGATAAAGGCACCATCTGTCAAGTGGCTTCACGAATCTTTACCATGCGCGGAAAGCGTTTTGTCCTGGGGGCACCGGGAGGGAGAAATGGCACGCGAAATGAGGGGATATCTGGCAAATATGCTGCCGCGCTGCGTTTGTGACCGGATGGTGACATCGGCATGGTATGCTGGCAGCGTTGTGCGGGCACACATCAGAAGGGAACGTTCCTCCCGGCGACGGAACTGACGGCCTCGGCGCCCGATCCACCCGCTCGTGCCGGATTCAGGCGTCAAGTGAAGCCCCGGCCCCACCACTGCCGGATGCAACGCGCCCTCCGCTAGCGTGTCTGAGAGACAAAGAGAGGACGCAGTGAGCACCACGATACATCCATCCGGCCACCCATCCGGCCCGGGTTCTACGGCCAGCAGCGGCGACATCCAGCCTGTCGAAACGTCCCTTTCTGGCGCGGCGCTGCTCAGCAATCCACGCCTGAACAAGGGCAGCGCGTTTACCGAAGATGAGCGCGCTTTGGCGAGCCGCGACTGAACGTATAACGGCATAATATGTAGGAGTACGTGGATGCCAAGACGAAGGACGTCGAACCGACCATCGTATCCACTCGGGCACCTAGAGAAGCACGGGAAAGTTAGCTTAGGGGCCGATGGTCTGGCTGTGGATGTGCCTTAGGTATCCTGGCCAAGCTATCTGTCGTGATGCTTGCTACCTGATATGGAGAACACCGCTAGCTGGACACAGCTCGTTGATCGAAGGAGTTTCTTTGAGGGACCACCACAGCATGCGCGATCATGCCCGCTTCGTCACTTGTCGGCTGGTTGTGCCGCTATCTGGTGAAACCATTCGTGCTTTTGGCGAATGTCCTCCTCGTTCTCGCCGAAAACCAGACACGTGTCCGTTTCGCCCTCATGAAAAAGGATAGGCGTGCGGCTGTCGCTGCACGGAGGTGCACCAGTGTTGTCGTCATCCATCTCGACACCCGCAGTGAAGTGCACGAAGGTCGTTGGCATGAGCATTCTCGTGCCAGCTTTCGCAGCCATGCCGTGTTAGCAGTTGCTGGTGTTACGCTGGAACCCCTATGCGGGCCTGTCTCAGCGTACGTTCCAACACATCCGGAGGAACTATGTCGCGTTTCTTTCCGAGGATAGTGATGCGGCCCGGTTTCTTGCCGTGGCGAAAGACCCACAAATGCTCATCTTCATCGAGCCGCCGTTCATCGGCCTCCATGTGTTCCCAACCATCCTCAAGCAACATATTGATGAGATCTTGAACCAACATGGGGATGTGAACTGACGGGGCTGACATGTCGGTGTCCTTTCTGCCTTGACCGATACGGTGGGGCCCTATTCACCCTACTTCCGCCTGGCTATCCTCATGTCCGATAGCACGCCACATCACTGCGTGACCACAGAGACTACTATCTTGTCTCATGCCGGCCTCCGTGTCAACGCACAGAGCGCTCACAAGTACGGGAGTACCCGCTGCCACATTGCGTCCTCGCGATCACATGCCTTGGTGTTCGGGATTGCCGTTTCTCCTGCCAGGGAATCGCTTACATCCAGTGACAATCCAACAAATGAAGGGCACCGACACATATCCCGTTTAATGTAGGCCACAGGCCCTACATTTGCTGATCACTCAAGAAATCGTCGAGTAAACGCCGCAATGAAAATGAACTCGAGGAACACGCCCCATACAGTTTCCACGTAAGATAGCATTCCAACAAGACTTCGCGCCGCGAAGTGACCTTGGACTGCAACGAGTTGAAGGCCACGCCCGTGAAAAGCGATGAAACTCATATTCAACGCGCCGAGCACACTCATAGATGGCACTGGCGGACTCTGAAAGTGAGCAAGTCCCCAGTACGCCACCGCGAAGTACAGAAGCGAATCGATGTACCAAAGTGCGAGCCGCATAGGGTTCTCGCCATAGGACGATGTAACATTGAGGACCAAAGAAAGCAGCCATCGCAGTGAGTGTTTTTCAAGCCACAACGTGCGCCATCCCAACTGTTCTCCACGGATGTGGTATTCCGCGCTGGCCGCGCGCAATCCTTGGTCATGCAGTGCACGCGCGAGATTGCGATAAGCTGCGACGACAGTGCGTAAGGCTCCCAGTTCAGTATGACGATCCGCGCCGGAGGGGAACAGCCCTCGCAACGATGAGCTTCGTGGGAACGTTTGTAGCAAGCTTTCGTCGCCGAGCCTCTTCATGTGACCCCAACTGACTTGCGATAGATTTACCCCAGTCGTCCAGTCCGTTTGCTGTGTGGCAATAGTTGTGTCAACCCACGGATGATCCAGTCCCGTGCCGCCGTCGAGTTTGACCTTCACGAAGCGTGCCCCCCGCATATCTGCTCGTGTCAGATCTGTTCCCCGCAAGTCAGCGTCGCTGAGATCGCTTCCAATGAGACTCGTGCGCTGCATAGTTGCGCCTCGCAGGTTGGCGTTTTGAAGCTTAGCATAGTCAAGATGCGCCGACGTAAAGTTGGCGAGTGGACACCTTGCACCGACGAATGCGGCACCCTGTAATAGCGCCCCGAAAAATGAGGCATTCGCACCGAGTGCACCGTGCATATCAGCGCGACGGAGGTCTGCGCCATCCAACTCGGCGTCAGTCAAATCCGCATCCTCAAGTGGAGCGCACGCCATAAGGGCATTCGCAAGGGATACACCCCTGAGATTCAGCCTCTTCCCTCTGCTTCGGGGCCAGCCAGACGATGCCTTTTTGAGCCACAGAAGTTCGTTCAGCTGGGAAATCTGTGCCTTCTGGCTTCGTTGCTTCGGGTCAGAAATAGCTGCAGCTTGCTTAATTCGTTGCATGGTTGCATATGGGACAAGCACTGTCTGATCAACATTCACGATGAGAGCGCCAACTGGTATTTCCGCGCCCCGCACAGGTTTTTTACCGACGTTGACTCCGCTCAGGTTGAACGCGCTCACATCGGCTGACTCCAAATCGAGGTAGACATTCGCGGATTCGATGCAAGGAAATGACAACTGAAGCCAGAGTAGCTCACTCCGGCTGCGGATTTCGATGCCACTGAACGAGTTGCCGTTCGCTTTATACAGAGCTTCAAGCTCAACCGCACGTTCCGGAGCGATAAGCCGAATCTGATTGCCCATGTCTCTCGCGGATGGCATTCCGGTTTTCGCCATTATGACGCCAGTCAAATCCGCACCAATGAAATCGGCTCCACGAAGATCGGCACAAGTGAGGTCAGCACCCTGCAAATCGGCGCCCGAAAAGTCAGCATATCGAAGGTTTGCGTAACTAAAATCCTGATTTCGCAAGTTAGCACGGACCAGTTGCGATCTTCGTATCGCGATTCTTCGCATCGTGGTGAACCAGCGGACCTGTCTCGCAAGCAGCTTCATGCCTTCCTCAGTGATCCCTCCCTGCCACCCGCGCCGACCTAAGATCCAGAGCAGTTCTCCTAAAGTGCGAATCCTGGTGTCCTTCAATGGAGGTCTTATGTCTCCATCTTTGGAGCCAGATCGATGGTCGAGAAGATACTCGAGTTCTTGCTGACGCTTCTTGCCCGGTTTGCTGCAATCAGGAATTTCATCTGGCATTCGCATATCTCCAGCGCGCAGAGACGGGTGATTTATGAGAATATCTGGAGTAAAGATCGCCATGCCGTGGCTGCCGAGGAAAGTACCCTATTTCTTAAGTCATGGCTAATTGGTTGCCAGCAAGCCGCATTGTCGCAGCGCGCAAAGGTCAGATCAATCGTGGACCATTATTGAATGCGTCCCGCCACATGTAAACTAGCAGAATAATACAGGAAACGCTCTGCTATGTCAACAGCCAAGAAACCAACTTCACATACGGATGCACTACAAATTGATTATGTTCGTATGGTGATTGTGCGATGTATGCTAAGCCATTCTGCTGAGCAAATATGCTGCCGCGCCGCGTTTGTGACCGGATGGTGACATCGGCATGGTATGCTGGCAGCGTTGTGCGGGCACACATCAGAAGGGAACGTTCCTCCCGGCGACGGAACTGACGGCCTCGGCGCCCGATCCACCCGCTCGTGCCGGATTCAGGCGTCAAGTGAAGCCCCGGCCCCACCACTGCCGGATGCAACGCGCCCTCCGCTAGCGTGTCTGAGAGACAAAGAGAGGACGCAGTGAGCACCACGATACATCCATCCGGCCACCCATCCGGCCCGGGTTCTACGGCCAGCAGCGGCGACGTCCAGCCTGTCGAAACGTCCCTTTCTGGCGCAGCGCTGCTCAGCAATCCACGCCTGAACAAGGGCAGCGCGTTTACCGAAGATGAGCGCACGGCATTTCATCTGCATGGCTTGCTGCCGCCTGGCATCATGACCATCGAACAGCAGCTTACCCGTACGTATGAGAGCTTCCGCGCGAAGACGACGGACCTCGAGCGCTACATCTATCTGGCATCGTTGCAGGACCGCAATGAAGTCCTGTTCTACCGGCTGCTGCAAGAGCACATCGCGGAGATGAGTCCCGTCATCTATACGCCGGTCGTCGGGCTGGCTTGCCAGAATTACAGCCATATCTACCGGCGACCGCATGGCCTCTACATCTCCTACCAGCGTCAGGCCGACATCGAGAGCATCTTGCGGGCGGCGCCCGTACCCGATCCGCGCGTGATCGTCGTAACTGACGGCGAACGCATCCTTGGCCTGGGCGATCTGGGCGTCGGCGGCATGCCCATCCCGATTGGCAAGCTGGCGCTTTATACGCTCTGCGCGGGCATCTCGCCCAGCACCACGCTGCCGATCATCCTCGATACCGGCACGGATAACCAGCAACTGCTCGATGACCCGCTCTACCTCGGCTGGCGGCACGAGCGAGTGCGCGGCGCGGAGTATGACGCATTTGTCGACGCGTTCGTGACTGCCGTAAGACATGTCTATCCCGAGGCGTTGCTCCAGTGGGAAGATTTCGCCCGCGGCAACGCGCGGCGCTTGCTGGAGCGCTATCGCGACCAGCTCTGCACCTTCAACGACGATATCCAGGGCACGGCAGCGGTGACCCTCGCGGGGCTGCTCGCGGCAACCGATGTCGTAGGCACACCTCTGCGCGAGCAGCGGATCGTCATGCTCGGCGCGGGCTCGGCCTCCACGGGCGTCGCGGAACTGCTCATCAGGGCGATGATGGAAGACGGCGCCACAGAAGCGGACGCACGCGGGCGCATCTGGCTGCTGGATAGCCACGGCCTCGTCCATGTAGGTCGTCATGACCTCGACGACGAAAAGGCACGCTTCGCCCAGCCCGGCTGGCCCGCTCCGGATGGCACACCCGTCGAGCTGGGCCTGCTGGAGGTCACCCGCCACGTGCGGCCGACCATTCTCATCGGAACGGCCGCGCGCAAGGGCGCCTTCAGCGAAGAGGTCGTGCGTGAGATGGCCCGGCACGTGGAGCGGCCCATCATCTTCCCGCTCTCCAATCCGACGGAAAAGAGCGAAGCAACGCCAGCCGATCTGCTGCGCTGGACGGATGGGCGCGCGCTCGTCGCGACGGGCAGCCCGTTCGCCGATGTCGAAGTCGATGGCCATCCCGTTCGTATCGGCCAGTGCAACAACATGTTCGTGTTCCCCGGCGTGGGGCTGGGCGTGCTGGCATCTGGCGCGCAGCGCGTGACGGATGGCATGTTCCTGGCGGCAGCTCGTGCCTTGAGCGCGACCGCTCCCAGCCGGAGCGATCCACGAGCCGCGCTCTACCCGCACGTGGTGGAGGTGCGCGACGTCTCGCGCAAAGTCGCGCTGGCGGTGGCGGCGCAGGCCATACGCGAGAAAATCGCCCAATCGCTCGATGCGGAGGCGCTAGAGCAACGAGTGGACGCGCTGATGTGGGAGCCGCGCTACCGCCCGCTAGTGAAGCGGCAGGGATAACCCCGCGCCCTCTAGCATGCGAGAGCCAGGCCCATCTCATCCGGAGCAACCGGTGGGCGGGTCTGGCTCTCGCCGCAGCCACGATCTGCCCGTGATGGGCAGTGCTCGCTCAAAAACCGCAGGACGCGCTTATTGTTCGGCGGCTGCCTCCACCGTCGTGCCGATGACGACGGCCCCGCACGTGTCGCAGGCGCGTACGTGCTCGCGGCCTTTGCGCGTGCGCACGCTGCCCGCCGTGCGCAACCCGCCATCGAGACAGATGCCGCACGGAGCAAGCGGCACGAGATCAAGCTCGCGCACCGGCCGGAATGACGGCCGCATCATCACGGAGAGCAACTGATCGCTACGGACCTGCATCAACGCTCGCACGGCGCGCCATCCCGGCTCAAGCTCGGTCGCGCCGCCATCGGCCCGCGTCCCGGCCCCGCTATCGAACGCCCCATAATCCGCGCCCGTCATGCGGTCCCACTCATTGCTCCCGTCGCGGGATGAATCCAACATAGAACTACAATTCCCCTCCATCCGCCTCAATGGCGTCGCGGGATGATCCCGCTGTTCGTTTCGCGAGTGCGGATGATGCACCCGGTGTGCCACGCGCCTCTGTATCTCGTGATTTTCGCGTGGCAGTTCCGCTCGCCGGGCCTGTTCACGTGAAACACTGGTAAGGCCATGCACCGGCCCCATACAACCCATGCCAGTGAACATCGGTGTGGTACAATCACGGGAGATATGGCCTGGTGAATTAGCGCGATTCCGACAATTGGACCAGGCCAATTTGAAGCAGTGCACATGATGTCGAGAGAACAGTAGTACCGGCTCACGAGTGAGCGGTGGAGGCAACAGCGGTGGAGACACGCACAGGCACCGTACACGTGAAGCGGAGTTTTCCGGAAATGCTCAAGGGCGGCGTCATTATGGACGTCGTCAATGCCGAACAGGCGAAGATTGCCGAGGAGGCAGGCGCTTCCGCGGTCATGGCGCTTGAGCGCGTGCCGGCGGATATCCGCGCTCAGGGCGGCGTGGCGCGCATGAGCGATCCTGAGCTCATTCTGGGAATCAAGGAAGCCGTGACGATTCCCGTTATGGCGAAGGTACGCATTGGCCACTTCGTCGAGGCGGAGATCTTGCAGGCGCTCGGCGTTGACTGCATCGACGAATCTGAAGTGCTGACGCCCGCCGACGAGGAATATCACGTCAACAAGCACCAGTTCGAAATCCCGTTCGTCTGCGGCGCGCGCGATCTTGGCGAGGCGCTGCGTCGCATCGGCGAGGGCGCGGCCATGATCCGCAGCAAAGGCGAAGCGGGCACAGGCAATATCGTCGAGGCCGTTCGCCACCTGCGCACCATCACGGATGGCATCCGCAAGGTGCAGAACGCGCCGGAAGAAGAGTTGATGACCATCGCGAAGAACCTCGGCGCGCCGTATGAGCAGGTGCGCGAGGTGCGCCAGTTGGGCCGCCTGCCCGTCGTGATGTTCTGCGCGGGCGGAATCGCAACGCCAGCCGATGCCGCGTTGGTGATGCGGCTGGGCGCTGATGGCGTCTTCGTCGGCTCAGGCATCTTCAAGTCCGCCGATCCGATGCGCCGGGCGAAAGCCATCGTCAAGGCGACGACGCATTTCGAGGACGCGAAGATTCTGGCCGAGGTTTCGGCTGGTCTGGGCGAGCCGATGCGTGGTTTGGAAGTCAAGCAGATTCCCGAGCGCGAGCTGATGGCGCAGCGCGGCTGGTAAGGCTGCTTTTCGAGAGATGGCCGTGAGCGGGTGTCCGGGGCGTTCCGTGGTACAATGTCAGCAGAGTTGGCAAGCCACTGGCAGAGCCGGGCATCCAAAGATCTCATCGGCCATCCGCATCTGTGAATCATGAGGCGGAACGCATGACCAGGATAGGGGTGCTGGCGCTGCAAGGGGACTTCCGCGAACACATCAAGACGCTCCGCGAACTGGGTGTGGAGGCGGAAGAGGTGCGGCTTCCAGCGGACTTGCGAGGAGTTGATGGACTCATCCTGCCGGGTGGCGAGAGCACGGTGATGGGCAAACTGATGGTTGCCTACGAACTCGACGCTCCACTGCGCGGCATGATCGCGGAAGGTGTGCCGACTTGGGGCACCTGCGCGGGTCTGATTCTGCTTTCTCGCGCAACGGATAACGCGCTGGCCGGGCAGCCACTGCTGGCGGCGATGGATATCCGGACACGGCGGAATGCCTTTGGCCCGCAAGGTGCGAGCTTTGAGGCTGATCTGCATGTTCCGGCGCTGGGCGAGGTGCCGTTTCACGCGGTATTCATCCGTGCGCCTGCGGTAGAATCTGTAGGTGAGGGTGTCGAGGTGCTGGCGCGTCTCGAAGACGGGCCAGAAGGCCAGGGCACGATCGTAGCTGTCCACCAGAAGCATCTGCTTGGCACAGCGTTCCACCCGGAGGTTACGGGCGACAAGCGATTCCACGAATACTTCCTTGACATGGTGCGGGCACGCGGCGCGTAGAGCTGGAAGGCTTCGTCTTGCCGCGGAAGAGACTGCTCTCGTCAAGGTTGCCGGTGGTCCTGCTTGTGAAGGATCACCACTGGAGGATTGCGTCTCCGCATGATACGGCCTGTGCTCTACGTTGACTTGCCCAGGGTCGTGTATGCCATAGACCGCTGGGCGCGCGAGCGCAACAGTGAGTACGCGCGCTTCATCATCGCTCCGGATTTTGAGGAGAGGCGCGGCAGGATCGCCGCCCTGATGAGTGCGTTGCTGCCGGTTCCAAGTGCCCTTACGCTCATCTGTGAAGATCGCTGGCGGCCACTCGGCATCGCGCAAACCCGCGCGCGCCCGGGTGCCCAGGCATGGGATCTCGTCTATCTCGCCGCCATCACCGGCATGGACGCGCAACCCACCTCCATCTCTGAGGAAGAAGTGTATCTAGAGCTCGCCCAGCGCGCGCTCAATGACGCTATTTTGCATGGAATACATCGTTTTTTCATACGTCTGGATGACGATCTGCCCGAGATCGAAATCTTTGGCAAACTTGGGTTTCAGCGCTATGCGCGCGAACTGACCTATGTCTTACCCAGAATAACCAGTGAATCGCTTCAATCCACCCATGCGCTGGCTCAGCCCGTTGGGGCCCGGAGTTCCGCGCATCCACTGGTCCGTACCATCTCTGGTGGTGCGGCGGAATCCGGCAGCATTCAGCCGGAGGTGCCGCTGCGCGGATGGCAGCGAGAAGATCAGTGGGGACTGCTGCAGCTATACGATGCCTGCACCCCCCGGCGCGTGCAAGTGGCCGAGGGCCTTTCGAGCGACGAGCTGCTCTACACTCGCGCGGGAGGGCGCATATTCTCGCTCCCGCTGCTAGAGAAGCAGAGCATGGTTTTCGTGCAGGATCGCGGCGCGCGTCTCGGTGGATGGCTCAGACTGCGCTTCGGGCGCGGTTCGCAGCCGCATCAGCTGCTCGTCATGGCGCATCCGGACGATCCGGAAATTCCACTCGCGCTGATTCGGTTTGGCTTGCGCATCCTGGCACAGGAAGGAGATCGACCCGTTATCTGCCAGATGCGCGAATACGAAGGGCATATCGCTGACGCGCTACGTGCCTGCGGCTTTGAGCATCAGGCTACCCGCGCGCTGCTGGTGCGCCATCTCGTTATGCGAGCGCTGCGAAACCGCGAAGTCCCCGCGCTGGATTCTCGGGTGGTGTATGGCGTGAGAGGGTTTGGGACGACTCCAACACGCCTCAGTAAAGGTGAACACACAGAGTATGCAACACGCGATCACAGATGATCTCGACACTCTTCTGGCTGTTCTTCCCCCGCGCATTCGCGAGGTAATTTCCAGATTGGAGGATCGCGGTGAGCTACTTGAAATTATTCTCGATATCGGACGCGTTCCCGAAGCGCGTTTTCCCAATCGCGAACTAATCCTCAGTGAGCAACCCGTTTCTTCGGATGATCTGACGTATGTGGTGGAGCGGATCGGGGAGTTTGGCGGCGATAACCGCGCGGGCATCGAGCGCACGCTGCACCGCATCAGCGCTATCCGCAACCGGCGCGGGGAGGTCATCGGCCTGACTTGCCGCGTCGGACGCGCCGTGCGCGGCACCGTCGCCTTGATCCGCGATGTCATCGAGCAGGGGCGCTCGATTCTCATTCTGGGGCGTCCCGGAGTGGGCAAGACGACGCTATTGCGCGAGGCGGCGCGCGTGCTGGCCGATGAGCTGGGCAAGCGGGTGGTGGTGGTCGATACCTCCAACGAGATTGCCGGCGATGGCGATGTGC